>Ga0308158_10000820_pt1 | contig 40710 bp, 37 predicted proteins | sample PhyBR2_FD_201038 | JGI IMG/M metagenome (GOLD analysis project Ga0308158, IMG submission 201038) | Phyllosphere microbial communities from UC Gill Tract Community Farm, Albany, California, United States - DLSLB.R2 | ecosystem: Host-associated > Plants > Phyllosphere > Unclassified | place: USA... | reverse complement strand
GCCATGCGTGATGGCCAGGGCCAGCGCGATTGCGAGTGTGGAAGTCGATTTCATGGCAATAAAGAGGGTCGTGGACGCTGCGCGCCAGGCGCGGCTATCAAATTTGAAGCGATATTGTACCTGAGGCTGCATCGCAGCGCCGTGCGCACGGTGGCGCCGGTGTGCGCGTGCTGCCGATCCTGCAAGATGTGGCAGTTTTCTTTGCCTGGCTGTGCACCAGAACCGTGCTGGCGCGTTAATCATCGAAGGCGCCGGCAAAGAGCCGGTAAGCGCAAGGCGATACTGGCAAGCCGCGCGCCACTGGCGTATGCTGCGCCTGCAGGGTACTTTGATGCTGCGCCTGCAGACTACTTTAACAAACCGATTTACAAGGAACTCCCGTGCGCTGCCTGGTCATTGAAGACGAAGCCGATACCTCCCGTTATATTTGCGCAGGCCTGCGCGCTGCCGGCCATGACGTGACGGCCTGCGACAATGGCATCGACGGCATGCGCCTGGCCTGCGGCGAGCAGTGGGATGCGCTGATACTGGACCGCCTGCTGCCCGGCGAGATCGATGGCCTGGCGATCGTGGCGCGCCTGCGTGGCATGGGCCGCAATACGCCGGTGCTGGTGCTGTCGGCGCTGTCGAGCGTGGACGAACGCGTGCGCGGCCTGCGCAGCGGTGGCGACGATTACCTGTCCAAACCATTTGCCATCGACGAATTGCTGGCACGTTTGGAAGCGCTGCTGCGCCGCGCCGCGCCAGCGCCCGATGCGACCCAGCTGCAGGTGGCCGACCTGGTGCTCGACATGCGCACCATGCGCGTGATGCGCGCCAATCGCCAGATTGCACTGCAGCCGCGCGAATTTCGCCTGCTCGAATACCTGATGCGCCACCAAGGCCAGTCCGTCACGCGCGCCATGCTGCTCGAAGCGGTATGGGATTATCACTTCGACCCGCAGACCAATGTGATCGATGTGCAGGTATCGCGCCTGCGCACCAAGATCGACAAGGAATTTTCGCCACAGCTGATCCATACCGTGCGCGGCGTGGGCTACACGCTCGATGTGCTGGACAACGCCCAGCATGGCTGATCGGTTCCTGCCCAGGTCGATCGCGGCGCGCCTGGCATTGGGCTACGGTCTGCTGCTGGCGCTGTCGATTGCGATTGTCGGTGCGGTATTCTATTTTGGCACCATCGGCGTGCTTGACCGCACCGTCGACCGCAAGCTCACCGAGCTGTCCGAGCGCCTGGCCGCGATGTACCAGGACGGCGACAGTGGGCGTACCTCGGCTGAAATTGCCCACCTGCTGACCGATCGCACCGATAGCGATACCGAGATATTCCTGCTCGTTGACGCCAAAGGGCGCCACATATCGGGCAATCTGTCGATGTGGCCCGAGGGCAGCCCTGTGGGCAAGCTGCTGCATGTGCATGTCACGCGGGAAGGGCGCCGCGTGCCGGCGCGCCTGCTGATACGCGATCTGACCGGCGGCGCGCGGCTGTATGTGGGGCGCGCCATGCTGGAAAGTAATTCTATCCGTACCCTGGTTTTGCGCTCGCTGGCCTATGGTGGCCTGGTGGCGCTGCTGCTGATGGTGGCCGGCGCCTGGCTTGTCGGGCGCCAGCTTGAGGCGCGCCTGTGCAAGATACGCCGCACGGCAGCGCAGATCGAGGCAGGTGACCTGTCGCAGCGCATACCGGTGGAAAGCGATGATGAATTCGGCCTGCTCAGCCGCGACATCAACCGCATGCTTGACCGTATCGAGCAGCTGATGGAAGGCGTGCGTCATGTCTCGAACGCGATTGCACACGACTTGCGCACGCCGCTGGGACGGGTGCGCAACAAGCTCGATGGCGCCTTGCGCCTGCCGCAGCCGCAGACGGCCGAAGCCTATGCCGAGGTGGCGCAGGCGGCGATTGCCGATATCGACGACCTGACGCGCGTGTTCGACAAGCTGCTGCAGATCGCGGCAGCCGAATCGGGCATGCGGCCCGAATATTTCGACAATATCGACCTGCAGCAGATCGGCGCCGATATCGTCGAGATGTACGAGCCAACGGCCGACGAGCAGGGCGTGCTGCTGGTGCAGATGTACGGCCTGGCGACGCCCGCGCGCGGCGACCGCAACCTGATGGCCACGGCGCTGGCCAGCCTGGTCGACAACGCCATCAAGTATGGCGGCAATGGCGCGACGGTCGAAGTATCGGCTGGCCACGACGCCCGAGGACCGTGGGTGGCGGTGCGCGACAACGGGCCGGGCGTGCCGGCCTCGGAACTGCCCAAGCTGACGCAGCGCTTTTACCGGCTCGACAAGAGCCGCCATCTGCCTGGCAACGGGCTGGGGCTGTCCATCGTGGCGGCGATCGCGGCGCTGCATGGGGGCAGCCTGGAGATCGAAGATGCGGCGCCTGGCCTGCGCCTGCGCCTGCGCCTGGCGTCCTGATTTGTAGCGGCCAGCGCACACATTACCAAGCTGTAACCCCCACCGTTTTTCTTCGCCGCTATCATTCCTGCTACTCGCCACAGCGCGGCTGCCATCGTGCAGCCGCCAGATGCGAGCGGTGCACGGCGCCTGCCGTGATGAGACAGATGACTGCTGAAGAACCGCACCATGAGCACCCATATTGCCGGTCTGGCGCCAACAGACCCCGTTCCATCGCTGCGTGACGGACACCGTTTGAAAGCCCTGCTGGGCGCCCTGGTTTTTCCGCGCCAGCGGGCCCGCTGGCACGGCTTTATTGCGGCCACGCCCGGCCTGGCCGCACTGGCGCAAGCGCATCCATGCCTGCTCTACAAGATATACCGGCCCTATGCGCGTCGCGGGCCTGGCTGTGCCCAGCGCGTATCGCTGCTGCAGGGGCATTACACGTTCTTATGGCATGCCGGTGCGCGTCCGCTGGTCGAATATACGGCGCGCCGGCCGCTGGTGCTGGCCACCATGGCAGGCAAGGATGGCGCCACCTATCGTTTGCAGCTGACCGCGATTGACGACAGCTACCGCGAAGGCGAGTTGTGCCTGCACCTGACGCGCAACGGGGCACCGCTGTACCTGGCCAGTTTCCTGTTCCTGCCGCATCCGGCAGGCGCCAGCGTGCAGCTGGGCGCGCTGCAGGGTCTGCGTTCCCCGGCCGGTGCGCAGCTGGTGCGCGAGGCCACGCGTGCGCTGCATGGCTGCCGGCCGAAAAGCCTGATGGTGGCGGCGGTACGCGAGCTGGGCGACTTTTTTGGCTGCCGCCAGCTTGAACTGGTCAGCAACGCCAACCGCATCGCACTCAATCACAGCCGGCGCAGCCAGATCTCGGCCGATTACGACCTGACCTGGCAGGAGCTGCAGGCCCTGCCTGGCAGCGATGGCAATTATCGCCTGCCATGCGCGCCGTACGCCGTGCCGGCACTGGACGATACGCCGTCTAAAAAGCGCGCCGAGGCACGCCGCCGCGGCGCCATGCTGGCGCAGGCAATGACCGAGCTGCGGCGCCAGGCCGATGCGCTGATCAGCCATCCGCCTGGCGCTGCCGTCTACGCGCGCCAGGCCGGCATGGCGCCGGTTTCTTGATCAGGCAGGGCGTTTTGGCAGGCTGCTTCACGCAAATGGCATGATGGGCGTATACTTGCGGGCATCGATAACCTCAAGTCAGCTTCCACATGTCTGCATCTTTCCCCACCGCGCGCATGCGCCGCCTGCGCGCCACCCCGCAACTGCGCGAACTGTTCCGCGAAACCGAAATCCTGCCGCAAGACTTGGTACTGCCGATCTTTGTTGACGAAGGCGCCAGCGACTTCGTGGAAATTGCCTCCATGCCCGGCGTACGGCGCATCCCGGAAGCTAAGCTGGCGCAGGAAGTGGAGCGCTATGCGCGCGCCGGCCTGCGTTCGGTCATGACCTTCGGCATTTCGCATCACAAGGACGGCCACGGCAGCGATACCCTGAACCCGGACGGCCTGGTGGCGCGCATGTCGCGCATTATCAAGGACGCCGTGCCGGAGATGGTGGTGATGTCGGACACCTGCTTCTGCGAATATACCGACCATGGCCACTGCGGCATTTTGCATGGCGACACGGTCGACAACGACCTGACGGTGGCCAACCTGGGCAAGCAGGCGGTGATCGCCGCCCAGGCCGGCGCCGACATTATCGCGCCATCGGCCGCGATGGACGGCCAGGTGGCGGCGATTCGCGCTGCGCTCGACGCCGCAGGTTTTCATGACAAGCCGGTGTTTGCCTATTCGACCAAATTTGCTTCCGGCCTGTACGGCCCGTTCCGCGATGCGGCCGGCAGCACCTTGAAGGGCGACCGCAAGACCTACCAGATGGATCCGATGAACCGCCGCGAAGCGATCCGCGAGTCGCTCCTGGACGAAGCCGAAGGCGCCGATGCGCTGATGGTCAAGCCGGCCGGCGCCTATCTGGACGTGATCCGCGACCTGCGCGAAGCTTCCCGCCTGCCGATCGGCGCCTACCAGGTCAGCGGCGAATACGCGATGATCAAGTTTGCCGCACTGGCCGGCGCCATCGACGAGCGCCGCGTGGTGCAGGAAACGCTGGGCGCCATCAAGCGCGCCGGCGCCGACATGATCTTCACGTACTTTGCGATGGATGTGCTGAACAACCGCAATTGAGCAAGTTGAGTATACCTTTGAAGATTTCACGCATCCTGCATGCCGGCTATGTGTTCGAGCATGCCGGCACCACCATTGCCTTCGACCCGGTGGTGGAAAACCCGTTCAGCCGCAACTGCCACGCTTTCCCCGGCGTGCGGTTCGACCTGGACGCGGTGCGCGCGCTGCGCCTGGACGCCGTGTTTATCTCGCACCTGCATGACGACCATTTGTCGCTTGACAGCCTCGATTGCCTGCACCGCGCCACGCCGATCTATCTGTACTGCGTGTTCGATGAACTGTTCGACATGCTGCGCCAGCTGGGCCTTGAACAGGTGACGCGCTTGCAGATCGATATGCCGGTGCAGGTGGGCAGCATCGAAGTCATTGCGCGCCGGGCGCTCGACGACGATGTCGATTCGCTGTTCCAAGTACGGGCAGGGGGCCTGAATGTGCTCAACGTAGTCGATTCCTGGATCGGTCCCGAAACATTGACGCAGCTGGCGGCCTTTGCGCCGTGGGACATGGTGCTGTGGCCATTCCAGACCATGCGCGAGCTGGCCGTGATTGCGCCGCGCATGGCAGCCAAGGATGAGGTGGCCTTGCCCGATGACTGGGTCGAACAGTTGCAGGCGCTGGCGCCACGCTTTATCGTGCCCAGCTCCTGCCAGTTCGTGCAGGAGGACTGGTCCTGGTACAACCACGCGATGTTCCCGATTACCTATGCGCGCTTTGCTGATGAAATCGGCGCGGCGCTGCCGGCGGCCAGCATCATGCGCCTCGATCCTTCGGTGTCTGTCCTGCTGGACGCCGGTGGCATCACGCCTGCTGCACCGCTGCCGTGGGTGATTCCGGTAGGGCCGCAGGATGTGGACTTTGATTACCGTCCCGATGCGCCGCCACCACTGACGTCCGAGATTGCGCGCCGCTTTGCGCCCTTGAATGCCGAAGACACGGCGCTGGTGCTGGATTTTTGCCGCCACGGCCTGCTGGCGCGCTACCGCGACATGGAGCTGCCCGACGACAGTTATTTCCAGCAGCCGCGCCTGTGGCGCCTGGCGCTGTATGGCCATGACGGCGCCGCCACGGTGCTGCATTACCGCATCGACGGCGACACGATCGAACTGGTGTCCGAGACAGATCAGGCGCCTGGCTGGAGCACCGAAGTGCCGCTGGTCAAATGCCATGCGGCGCTCGTGCTCGGCGAGTCGCTCACTTCCATGTACATGCGCATCAACGATATCGACTTTGATGCGGCCACCACGGCCGCGCTGCAGGAAGCCGATATTGTCGATGATCCTTTGATCCGCACGCTGTTCAATGACGCCATCGGCGCCTACCAGGCGGCGCAGTTGCGGCGCCTGCGCGCGCGTCCTGAAGAAAATGGCGCAACGCGGTAAGATAGCCTTCCTGGAAAACAGAAAGGCATCATTATGGCAAACAACAATCTGGAAACCGCAGTGCTGGCAGGCGGCTGCTTCTGGGGCATGCAGGAACTGATCCGCAAATTTCCCGGCGTGGAAGCGACCCGCGTAGGCTACAGCGGCGGCGACGTGCCGAACGCGACCTACCGCAACCACGGCACGCACGCCGAAGCGATCGAGATCGTTTTTGATCCGGCCGTCATCAGCTATCGCAAGATCCTGGAATTTTTCTTCCAGATCCACGACCCCAGCACCGTGGACCGCCAGGGCAACGACCGTGGCGCCAGCTACCGCTCGGCCATCTATTACACCACCGACGAGCAAAAGCGCGTGGCCGAAGAAACCATCCGCGACGTCGACGCCTCGGGCCTGTGGCCAGGCAAGGTGGTGACCGAACTGGCGCCGGTGGGCCCGTTCTGGGAAGCCGAACCCGAGCACCAGGATTATCTGCAGCGCCTGCCGCATGGTTATACCTGTCATTATGTGCGGCCTGATTGGGTGCTGCGGTAATCGGACAACACGGCTGACGCCAACAATGTTGTCGGATTACGGCCCCTTTGGGGCCTAATCCGACCTACGCCGAAGAATGGTATGTCGGGTTGGGGACGAAGGGCCGTCATCCGACGAAATCTGCATAATTTAGCGACATCAAGAAAGAAGGGCTTATGCGCTACTGGCAAGTCGAGCGGCGGCACATTGAAGGCCAGCTTGAGCTGGGGCGCGCGCTCGACCTGGTCACGGCCATCGGCCAGGATGACGTCAACGCGATGGCCGGCGCCATCCTGAAAACCGTCAGCACCACTGCGCCGATTGCGCAGTGCACGATCTTTGCCTACGAATTTGGCAACCGGCCGCGCACGGTGGCCGTGGCCGACCGGCGCGGCGGGCGCTTTCTGCAGGATATCGCCGACAGCTATGCGCGCCACTACTATGCGCTCGATGGCAACCAGCGCGTGATCGCGCCCGATGCCAGGCCCAGGAATGGCGCCGCCATGGTGCTGCATCAGCAGGCCAGCGATGAAATCGACCATCCCGGCTATCGCGCCGCCTGCTACCAGAAACCGAATGTCTCGGACCGCCTGGCGCTGCTGGTGCAGCCGGCGCAGGATATCTGGCTGTCGGTGAACTTTTACCGCGACAGCGGCCAGGGCAAGTTCCAGCCCGGCGAAGTGGCCGCCATCGAAACGCTGTCGCCGCTGTTTGCCCAGGCGGTACGCCATCACTATCAACTCAACGGACAGCAGGCGCTGGGCATTGCGCCGATGATGCTGGCGCGGCTGCGCCAGCAGTGCCCGGACTTAAGCAAGCGCGAGCTCGATACGCTGCGCGGTGTACTCGAAGGCAAGACTGCCGCCGAGATTGCCGATACCATGGGCGTGCAGCCGTCCAGCGTGACCACCTACCAGAAGCGCGCTTACAAGCGCCTGGCCATTTCCAGCCAGCGCCAGTTGTTTGCCCTGTGCCTGGCGCCGTCCAGTCGTCCTTCGAACTAGTTTTCACCCAAAACGTCCCCAAAATGGGGACAGGCCGCTGCGTCACAGTCTGCATACTGGCTTCCAGTACCGGCCCATAAAAAAATCAATGGCCGGGTCATCACACTGGAGACTCGCATGACCATCGCCACCCATCCGTCCGCCGCCGATGCGGCTACCGTGCAAGCCGAACAGCAGGTGATGCGCAAGGTATCGCGCCACCTGCTCGGCTTTCTGTTCGTGCTGTTTGTATTTTCCTTTCTCGACCGCATCAATATCGGTTTTGCCGGCCTGACCATGATGCAGGACCTGGGCCTGTCCGGCACCCAGTTCGGCTTTGCCACCACGCTGTTCTATATCGCCTATATCGCCTGCAGCATTCCCAGCAATATCGTGCTGGCCCGCCTGGGCGCGCGACGCTGGATCGGCGCCATGATGATCGCCTGGGGGCTGGCCTCGACGGCCACCATGTTTGCCAGCAGTGCCGGTAGCCTGTACCTGCTGCGCTTTCTGGTGGGCGTGACCGAAGCGGGATTTTTGCCGGGCATGCTGCTGTACCTGACCTACTGGTTTCCCAGCGCCTACCGGGCGCGCGCCAATGCGCTGTTCATGATTGCCATGCCGGTCACAGCCGCCATTGGCTCGGCGCTGTCGGGCGTGATCCTGGGGCTGGACGGGCACTGGGGCCTGAAAGGCTGGCAATGGCTGTTCCTGCTTGAAGGGCTGCCGTCGGTGCTGCTGGGTTTTGTGGTGTTTGGCTATCTCGACGATGCGCCGCACAAGGCAGGCTGGCTCAGCAAGCTCGAACAGCAGATGCTGGCGCGCATGCTGGCGGCCGAGCAGGCTACCCCTGCAGCGTCGGCGGGGCCAAAACCCAGCGTGATGGCCGAAATGCTGTCGTCCACCGTACTGAAATTCGGCGTCGCCTACTTTTGCCTGGTCAATACCCTGGCCATGGTGGCGGTCTGGACGCCGCTGATCGTCAAGAGCTTCAGCGGCAACGCCAGCAATACCCAGATCGGCCTCTTGGCGGCCATACCGCAGGTGTGCACGGTGATCGGCATGATTGCGTGGGGCCGCCGTTCCGACCGGTTGCAGGAGCGCCGCTGGCATCTGGTCTGGCCGATGCTGCTGTCGGCCTGTGGCTGGCTGCTGACAGCCTGGTCCGGTCATGCAGCGGTGCAGCTGGCCGGCGTGTGCCTGGCCTCGACCGGCGCCTACACCGCCATGTCGATCTTCTGGACCACGCCGGACCGTGCCCTGAGCCTCGGTGCGCGCGCCATCGGCATTGCCGTCATCAACGCCACCGGCAATATCGGCTCGGCCCTGAACCCGGTGGTGGTCGGCTGGCTGAAAGACCTGACCCACAGCTTTGCTACCGGCCTGATCTACGCCAGCGTGCTGCTGGTGGCTGGTGCCTGCATTGTGCTGACGCTGCCGATTGCTGCGGCCAAAAACAAGTGACCTTTGATTGGAATAAACATGATGCCTGATTTTGTTTCTTATCCCCATGTGCCGAAAGTCTATCCTGCCGGCCAGCCTGGCGCCGCTGGCGTGGAGCACGCCGGCGTGGTGATCGTCGGTGGCGGCCCGGTGGGCCTGGCCATAGCCCTGGGCCTGGCGCGCCAGGGCGTGCGTTCGGTGCTGATCGAGGCGGACGATGGCGTCTGCACCGGCAGCCGCGCCATCTGCATTTCGCGGCGCAGCCTGGAAATTATCGAACGCCTGGGCGCGCTCGACGGCTTTCTGGAAAAAGGCCTGCCTTGGGCGGGCGGACGCAGCTTCTACCGCGACCAGGAAGTACTGCACTTTCGCATGCCGCAGGACGAGCGCCAGAAGCTGCCGCCGATGGTCAATCTGGCCCAGTACCATATCGAACAGTTTCTGCTCGATGCGGCTGAGCAGCATGCCGACCTGATCGATATCCGCTGGCAGACGCGCGTCACCGAGGTGCAGCAGCATGCCGATGGTGCAACCTTGACGCTGGCCACCCCGCAGCAGTCCTACCAGATGCATGCAGGCTGGCTGGTGGCGGCTGATGGCGGACGCAGCGTGGTGCGCGAGGCGCTGGGATTGAAACTGCAGGGCACCAGCTACGAAGGGCGCTATGTGATTGTCGATATTCAGCTGAAAAGCGACCGTCCGACCGAGCGCCTGGCGTATTTCGACCCGCCGTCGAACCCCGGCTCGACCGTGCTGGTACACAAGCAGCCCGACGATATCTGGCGCATCGACTATCAGCTGCGCGACGGTGAGGACCCGGAAGCGGCCGTGCTGCTGGAAAACGTCGCGCCGCGCGTCGACAGCCTGCTGGCCATGATGGGCGAAACTGCACCGTGGCATCCGGTCTGGATCACCATCTACAAGGCCAATGCGCTGACGCTGGACGCCTACCGCCATGGCCGCGTGCTGTTTGCCGGCGATGCCGCCCATCTGGTGCCGATCTTTGGCGTGCGCGGTGCCAATTCCGGTATCGACGACGCCGATAACCTGGCCTGGAAGCTTGCCTACGTCGTCAAGGGGCTGGCCGGCGACAGCCTGCTCGACAGCTACTCGAGCGAGCGCGTGTTTGCCGCCCATGAAAATCTGCGCCACGGCACCAAAAGCACCGAATTCATGGCGCCGCCCACGTTTGCGTTTGATCTGATGCGCACCGCGGTGCTGGGCCTGGCCGGCAAGCACCCGCAGGTGCGTTCGCTGATCAATCCACGCCAGACCAGTGCGATTGCCTATCTCGATTCGCCCCTCAACGCGCCCGACGCCGGCTTTACCGGCGGCCCGGCGCCCGGCACAGTGCTGCCGGAATGTCCTTTGACGCTGGTCGAGCATGCGATCCAGTGGCCGGGATATCTGACCGATCTGGTGCGCATGAGTGCAGGGCGCTTCACCACACTGGTATTCAGCGAAGACGGCCGTGTGCCAGCCGAACTGCTGGCGTTAGATAGCGCGTGGCCCCTGGCTACCGTGGCCGTCGCTGCGCGCGTGGCCGACCCCGACGGCAATCTGTGCGCCTGGGATCAGGGGGGCGAAGTAAGCTTGCTGCTGGACGCCCAGCCCGGTACGCTGTACCTGCTGCGCCCCGATGGGCATGTGCTGGGCCGGTGGCGGCAGGGCAAAGCCGGGCAGGTAGCGGCAGCAATGACCGCCTCGCTGGCGTAGGTCGGTAGGTCGGATTAGCCGGGCCGGGCCGCACAGGCGCAGCGTAATCCGACAACTACGATCAGACCCCAGTCCTCGTCCCCTGGCTTAAAACAGCAAAAAGGAACCACATCATGACCGATATCGAACTCGATAATCTCTACACCGAACTGTGCCACACCATGGGCAGCGTCGGCGAGCAGCGCGCGCCGCTGCTGCTAGCCCGCTTTGCGCTCTTGGCCATGGGCGCCATCGGCAACGCCGACACAGTGCAAACGCTGCTGCGCGACGCGGCCGATGGCCTGGAGGGCTCATGAACCCCTTGAGCAGCTTGACCTCACGCGGCTACCAAAGCGGCTTCGGCAATGAATTTGCCACCGAAGCCATCCCTGGCGCCTTGCCACAAGGCCAGAATTCGCCGCAGCGCGCGCCGCTGGGTTTGTACGCCGAACAGCTGTCGGGCACCGCTTTTACCGCGCCGCGCGCGCAAAACCGGCGCTCGTGGCTGTACCGCATCCGTCCCGCCAGCCAGCATCCACCGTTCGTACCGCTGACAAATACGCGCATTATCAGCGACTTTCACGCCATGCCGCCCACGCCGCCCAATCAGCTGCGCTGGGATCCGATACCGCTGCCGGCAGAGAACCAGGCGGTGGACCTGATCGACGGTTTGACTACCATGGGCGGCAACGGCAGCGCCGAGAGCATGAACGGCTGCGCCATCCACGTCTACAGCGCCAATTGCCCGATGCAGCGCTGTTTTTATTCGGCCGACGGCGAATGGCTGGTCGTGCCGCAGCAGGGCCGGCTGCATATCGCCACCGAGCTGGGCGTGATCGAGATCGAACCGCAGGAAATTGCCGTGATTCCGCGCGGCGTGCGCTTTCGCGTCAGCCTGCCTGACGGCGTGGCGCGCGGCTATATATGCGAAAACTTCGGCACGGCGTTTCGCCTGCCCGACATGGGGCCAATCGGCTCGAACGGCCTGGCCAATGCGCGCGACTTCCTCACGCCCCATGCGGCGTTTGAAGATGTCGATGGCGACTGCGAGCTGGTGGCCAAGTTCGGCGGCCATCTGTGGACGACCACGCTCGACCATTCGCCGCTGGACGTCGTCGCCTGGCACGGCAACTATGCGCCCTATAAATACGACTTGCGCCGCTTCAATACCATCGGCTCGATCAGCTACGACCATCCCGATCCGTCGATCTTCCTGGTGTTGCAGGCGCCGAGCGAAAACCCGCTGTTCGGCGCCATCGACTTTGCGATCTTTCCACCGCGCTGGCTGGCCGCTGAAAACACCTTCCGCCCGCCCTGGTTCCATCGCAATGTGGCCAGCGAGTTCATGGGGCTGGTGCATGGCGTGTACGACGCCAAGGTGGGCGGCTTCGTGCCCGGTGGCGCCAGCTTGCACAACTGCATGAGCGGCCACGGCCCAGACGCGCAGACGTTTGACAAGGCGTCGCACAGCGATACCGGCACACCCGTCAAGGTGGCCGACACCATGGCATTCATGTTCGAGACGCGCAATATCATCCGGCCAACGCCGTTTGCGCTGCAGACCGAACTGTTGCAGGCCGATTATTTTGAATGCTGGCAGGGGCTGCGCAAGCAGTTTGTAGCCGGGTAGCAATATATCGAACGACAAGCCTGACGGGCGTGCTCTACAATTACGGTTGAATGTATTTTTAGAAAGCATGCTTGTGAGTTCCAAGTCGTTCAAGATTGCCGCCACCGTAGTGGTGGCGCTGGCCGCCGGCGCCGGCGTCTACAGCCTGTCGCGTCCATCGGGCAATACGCCCGCAGCGCCGTCTGCGCAGGAGATTGCTGCCGCCCAGGATGCCAAAGAGGCTGCGGCCATTGCCGCCCAGCTGCGCGAGCTGCTGGCCAATTACCGCAAGATTATCGTGCTGCTGGCCGATGAGCAGAGCCAGCCCGAAGGCGCACGTGAGCAGGCACGCAAGGTGGGCCAGGCGCTGTTCCATGAAAACCAGGAACGCATCGCCCGCATCGACGCCATGTTCGATCAGCTGATGGTGCCAACCAAGGCCAGCCGCTTTGATACACTGGACGGTTTGCTCAGCTATATCGAGTCGGACGCCAGCCTGTATGACGCCGACCGCCTGGCGTTTCGCGAGCTGCTGCAAGGCCTGCTGGCCGACGTAGCCAAGGATTCGTCCTTGCCCGCGATCAAGCTGCACAAACGCATCTCGGAAGACCTCGACGCCCTGAGCGAGATCGAGCGCAATTACGAGAAGGAAATCCGTCAGATTTTCGGCAACCTGGGCCAGCGCGCCATCGAGCTCAAGCGCGAGCGCTGGGACGACTATGTGGCGCAGCTGAAAAAGCTCTACAACCGCGAGCAAATCCTCAAGGACAACGGCGTCGTATTGCCTTACACCGCGCCGCCGGCCGGTTCCATTCCGGAGCCCAAGCCGGAAGCCGACAAGGAAAACGCAGAAATCTTCGGCCTGGGCCTGCCCAAGAAAACCATCGTGCTCAGCTTTGACGACGGTCCGCACAAGCGCTATACCGAAGAAATCACCGCCATCCTCAAGCAGTATGGCGTGCCGGCTGTATTCTTCAACGTCGGCCGCAACCTGGGCACGCTCGATGCGGCCGGTCACGCCAAGCTCAATAGCGGCGCAGAAGTAAGCCGCAAGCTGATCAAGGAAGGCTATGCGGTGGGCAACCACAGTTTCAGCCATGCGCAGCTGTCCAAGGAGACCGGCGACAAGCTCAAGGGTGAAATCCTCGGCACCGACACCTTGCTCAAAGCCATCAGTCCGGAACGCGCGCCGCTGTTCCGCTTTCCCTATGGCGCGCGCAACAGCGAAGGCATGGCCGCGCTGGCCGACGCCCACCTGACCTCGGTGATGTGGAATATCGACTCGCTCGACTGGGCCGACCCCGTGCCCAGCTCGATTACCAACCGCGTGCTGGCCTCGGTCGACAAGGCAGGGCGTGGCATTATCCTGTTCCACGATATCCACGAGCGCACCGTCAAGGCCCTGCCGGCGATCCTCGACCGGCTGGTGGCCGAAGGCTATCAGTTTGCCGCCTGGGACGGCACCAGCTTCCAGGGTGCCAGGAAAGCGGCTGTGCCCGAGAAAATTCCGGTTGCCACCGGCTACGCCAATTCCTGGGCGGTGGTAATCGGTATCGACGATTACGCCAAATGGCCCAAGCTGCAATACGCCGTGCGTGACGCGCAAAGCATCCGCGACACGCTAGTGGAAAAGTTCGCCTTTGCACCGGAACGCGTGGTCACGCTGAAAAACAGTGAAGCGACGCGTAACAATATCCTGGCCGCATTTCACGACAAGCTGGCCCACGGCGGCGTGCAGAAGAACGACCGCATCTTCGTGTTCTTTGCCGGCCACGGGGCCACCCGCAAACTGAGTTCCGGGCGCGACCTCGGCTATATCGTACCGGTCGACTCGGACCCGGCGCAGTTTGCCACCGACGCCATTCCCATGACAGAAATCCAGAATATCGCTGAAAGCCTGACCGCCAAGCACGCATTTTTCGTAATGGACGCCTGCTACAGCGGCCTGGGCCTGACGCGCGGCGCCGGTTCCAGCTCCTTCCTGCGCGACAACGCCAAACGTATCGGCCGCCAGATGCTGACCGCCGGCGGCGGCGACCAGCTGGTCGCAGATGGCGGCCCGAACGGTCATTCGGTATTTACCTGGACGCTGCTGCAGGGGCTGGCCGGCAAGGGCGACCTCAATGGAGACGGTCTGATCACCGCCACCGAACTGGCTGCCTACGTGGCGCCAGCGGTATCGAGCGTATCGAACCAGACGCCAGCCTTTGGCAGCCTGCCAGGCTCGGAAGGTGGCGACTTTGTGTTCGAGCTGCCGGGCGAAACCGAGTTCCTGAGTCCGGACACCACGCAGCTGTCGACCGAAGCGATTGCCATGAACAGCAAGCTCGATGCCAAGCCTGCCGCAGCGAGCGTGACGGTAAAAGACCTGCAGGGCGGCGAACAGAAGATCGTCACGCCCGGCGCCGTGCCATCGACCACGCGCCAGATGGCCCAGCGCGCCAATGACCGCGGCCTGCAGCACTACAAGGAAAAGCAGTACGACCTGGCCGAAGCGCAATTTACCGAAGCGCTGAAGCTGCGCCCCGACTTTGCACTGGCCGCCAACAACCTGGGCTTTGTGTTCTACAAGCAGGAAAAGTACAGGGAAGCGGCGCGCTGGTTTGAAAACACCGTGAAGATGGACCCGTCGCGCGCGATCGCCTACCTGAACCTCGGCGACGCCTACGCCCGTGCCGGCGACACCGCCAAAGCCCGCGCCGCCTACAAGACCTATCTGGAGCTGGCGCCCAACGCCGCCATGGCGCCCAAGGTACGGGCCAAGATGGAAGGGCTGTAACCATGCCGCAGGTACATGTGTTTGCGTCTTGCGCGAGCTACACCAGCGAGCAGGCCTGGCAGCACTATCTGATGCCAGGCAGTACCGACGACGGCGAGCTGGCGCCATCGCAGTTTATGCTCGAAACAGGCCTGGCCGATTTCGAGCCGGGCTGTATTGAAAGCGTGATGGTGGCAACGCCGCAAACGCTGGAAGCATTGCTTGACGGCGTGTCGTATGGCGAAAGCTGGCTGGACGCAGCCTGCGCGCAGGTCGCGGGCAACTTGTTTAGTAGCTGTGTCTGTGTGTTCGCGCCTAATACGCTTGCGCATCCGCAGCGCTGTTCGCTTAATTATCTGGGTGCTTTTCACTACCTGTCAGATTAGCGGATGTGTACACTGGCTTAATACAAAGTTCATCTCAAGAATAAATCTTCAAGCCCTTCAATATGAGAGTAATTCGAAGTAAAGACTTCACGGCCGATCGTGCCTGGGGTGCAGATAACATTGCCAATATGAGCGGCACCACAACCCGCCTTCACTGGACTGACAAGCCATACAAGTGGCATGTCAACGACGGTGAAGAAGTATTTGCTGTTCTCGATGGCACAGTCGATATGCACTACCGCGTATCCGGCATCGAACACGTTGTGTGCCTGGAGGTTGGCGACGTGTTTTTCGCCGAAGTCGGATGCGAACACGTTGCACATCCGCGTGGCGAGGTGCGAATTCTGGTTGTGGAGCGCGAGGGCAGTATTTGATTGTTTAGCCGGTCTTATTTCTGTAATGGGGAAAATGCTTCGGCTGCAGGATGGGCCCCTAAAGAGACATTCATAGAAAGAGCAAAAATGGTCAATATGGCGTTGCCGTTACAGGCGATACTCGATGCCGAATTGTTGGCAGGTAATCGTATTGTCGAGGTAACCGCCTGGCCTCCGGAATGCGAATTGCTGGTCATCCTGGCTAGAAATTTTTTGAGCAAATCGATCTTGCCCGAAGATGTGTCATTCCATCAAATTGATGACCCGCATTATTGGAAATCTGAGTTTCGCTATAAGGGCGGCATGCAAGTGCTTGCATGCCGATTCGATTAATCGGAGGAATCATGCTGTTACCGGACGGATAAAAATTGAGCTGCTCGTTTCAAGAATAATAAGAAGGAATCTATGAAACCGTCATTAGCAACTTGTGCTCAGTTTTTTCGCATTGGTGTTGAGATCGGCATATGCAAGCCAGAGGCTGTCCGTGCTTGGGCGTTATCGGTAATCGAGAAGATGGACGAGCCGCCTGTAGAAATAATTGAAGTATCCTGGAATAAGCCGATACCCCAATTGATTAATGACCTAAATTCCGTTCACGGCGATGCGAACTTCGAAATAGCCTGCCGGTGGTTGTTATACATTCTGCTTCATGAGATGTCTGGTGAGGTTCCTCTTTGGCAAACGATAACAGCAGCTAAACAGGTTGCCTCATCGGTAAGCAGGCCAGCTGAGAGCGGAGAACTATACTACCTTTTTGATACTATTGAGGACGGGTTGAACCTCGCTGAGCAAGGAATCTACGGTACAGTTGCCCAGTGTTACATGGATCTAGAGCTTATTCTATCTTCACATTCTTCGCCGCCGCCTGCTGCGTTCTTGAGTTGAAGTGATAGTGACCGGTCGGAAGTTGACATCCGAACTATGTTGCGAGCGATATCAGAAAATTAATATTTTTCTTTCTGGAAAATTTGACCTGTGCTTTTTCAATCCGAGCGATTTCAAGGCTGCCTTGCCGATCCTGATATCTGGAGGGGGCATGGCTTTCCCTACAGCGAGCTCACCGGGATAATCAAAGAGGAAGGAGAAATTGAACCAGTCTTCGTGTCGTACGATATCGAAAAGTGCGAATAGTATTGCGGGCTGTTTAATCTGAAATCTTCGTTAACGTCGAGTTCAGAGGATGCACTTTTAGAGGTGCGTCCTTTACTGGATCTAAATTTATAAAATGTAAATTTAATAATTTCAAATTCATTAAAGATAATTTAGGTGGCGATTGTTCGGTTAACGACGTCGTATGATACAGATGTTCTCAGAGCAACTGTACCGGATTTGATCAAGCACAGAGCCAATTAGCGTTCTGAATTCCGCTGAATCAACCGCTTTGATTCGTCGGTTTTGAAAGATGCAACCCATGGATACTGTGAAGTACCACTCAACATCAAGCTCGCTTCAGCTAATCACTGCCTTACCAGTTTATTGACATGAGCCAGCAAACTGATTCCTGAGGTAGTAATAAAGTTCGCACCTGCCGCTTCAGCCTGCTGGCCGTAAGTCACGGCGGTATCCTTGCTGCAGTAGACGATAATCGGCATTGAAGGGGTCAACTGGCGCACTTCGCGCACGGTTTGCACGCCGGCGTCGCGCTGGCGCTGGCCGCCTTCGAGGCGGGCCATGTCGGTAATTAATAGCGCATACGGCTTTTTCGACAGCAGGCTCAGTGCCTGCGCTGTCGATTGCGCCAGGTCCACGCGGATATTCTGTCGCACCAGTTGCTCGACCAGCAGAGTATTGTTGCGCGGGTGGTCGTCCAGCCACAGCACGTCAATGGGGTTTTGCCTCGATGGGTGGTCTGCCAGCGACGCAATGCCGACGCTGCCTACGGTGCTGCCGCTGCCATTGCCCTCTGCCAGCAGGATCTGCGTGACCGCTTCCTGCATATCTTCCAGCGACTTTTGCTGCAGGCGGCTCAGTTCAGATACGTCGATTTCCTTGCCGCTGTCGAGCAGCACTGATTCGTTTTTGACGAGGTTGTCGGCACGCTTGATGATAATCGACAGGTAGATGCGCGTGAGCAGATAGCCCGTCAGAAAGCCATGCACCGAGAAAAACAGCATGACGGCGCCGACGATGGCCCTGGCGGTATCGGTGTCGATAGCCAGGCTGGGGGCGATAAAGCTGGTCATGCTGCGCGCGGCTGCCGGCAGGCTTTTCAGTTCGATCAGGCCGACGCCGACGATAATCTTGGTCAGCCAGTCCGACACTTCCACCAGGTTGGAGTTGATTTCCATGGGGGCGGGTGTGCCGGACAAGAGTGACTTGTCGCCCGTCGTAGCAATACTGGCGCCGTCCTGCTGCATGGTGGCAGTGGCATCGGAGGGCAGGCTGCGCGGAATGCCGAACAGAAAGCCCAGCAGCATGCCGCTGACGCCAAAGCCCAAGGCCCATAGCAGCGCCGGCACGGCCTGGTATCTAGGGGGCAGCAGCGCGCCGCTGGCAACGGTGGCCAGGCCGGCCAGCAGGATGCCGAGCAGAATGGCCGGCAGCACATCGCGCTGGTTGACCGGCCCGGGCAGGCGTTTGGTCAACCTGGTGCGGAAGCTGTCGGTACCAGTTTGCGTGGCCATGGTTTCCTCGCTTGAAAAAAATCTAACTATTTGCATCCAGACAGCATTTTTTTGCGTATAAGGATGGATAGAACGTGTGTTTGCATGACCAAGCTATGTGGATGTGGCTGGTGTGCCTTACATCATAAAAACAGGAGAGACCATGCATTTGAGAAAACGCAAACTGGCGGCCGCTTGTGCGCTGGTGTCGATGGCCTGGCCGGTAATGGCGCAAGCCGAAGCGCCACTCGCCGGGTTGGACGATGAACGCACGGTGCGCGTCAGCGGGCACTACGATAATGCGGTGGGCACCTCGGATGCGGCCAGCCAGGGCGTCATTACCAGCGAGCTGATCGTCAACCGGCCCGCCTTGCGCACGGCCGAGTTGCTGGAATTTGTGCCTGGGCTGATCGTCACCCAGCATAGCGGCGACGGCAAGGCCAACCAGTACTTTCTGCGCGGCTTCAATCTCGATCATGGCACCGACTTTGCCACCTATGTCGATGGCATGCCGGTCAATATGCGCACGCATGCGCATGGCCAGGGCTATACCGACCTCAATTTCCTGATCCCCGAACTGGTGCAGCGCATCGATTACAAGAAAGGGCCGTATTTTGCGTCCGAAGGCGACTTTGCCTCGGCCGGCAGCGCCCGCATCCGCCTGGGCGACAAGCTGGCGCAGGGTCAGGCCAGCGTCTCGCTGGGCCAGCATGGCTATTTGCGCGGCGTGGTGGCCGATTCTTTTGACGCCATGCAGGGCACGCTGCTGTACGGGCTGGAGATCAACCGCAACAACGGCCCGTGGGACAGCCCCGAGCGCGTGCGCAAGTACAGCGCAGTACTGCGCTATAGCCAGGGCAGCGCCGACAATGGCTACAGCATTACCGGCATGGCCTATAAAAACAGCTGGAACGCGTCCGACCAGGTGCCGCTGCGGGCGGTGCAGTCAAGCCTGATCGGCCGCTATGGCGCTTTGGATGCCAGCGACGGCGGCGACAGTGCGCGCTACAGCCTTTCTTACGCCTTGCGCCAGCGCCGCGACAACCGGCTGTTCGAGTTCGATGCCTATCTGATTCGCTCTTCGCTCGACCTGGCCAGCAATTTCACGTACTTTCTGGCCGATCCCGACCTTGGCGACCAGTTCCAGCAAAGCGAACGGCGCACGGTGGGCGGTCTCAATGCCAGCGAAAGCTGGCATACCGAATTGGCCGGCATGGCGATGCGCAACAAGCTGGGCGTGCAGGCGCGCTTCGACCGCCTGGCGCCGGTGGGGCTGTACAACACCGTCGAACGCGTGCGCCAGGGCACGGTGCGCGAAGACCGCGTGCGCGAGAGCAGCGTGGGGCTGTATGGCGAAAGCGCGCTGCAATGGCAGCCGTGGCTGCGCTCGGTAGCCGGCCTGCGCTACGACGCCTACCGTTTCAATGTGGCAAGCAGTATCGACGGCAACAGCGGCAAGGCCGATGACCACATTTTCTCGCCCAAGCTGTCGCTGATTTTCGGGCCGTGGAGCAAGACCGAGCTCTTTGCCAATTACGGCAAGGGTTTTCACAGCAATGATGCACGTGGCACCACGCAAACGCGGCTGCCCGACGGCGGCGAGTCGGTGCCGGTGACGCCACTGGTGGGCACGCGCGGGATGGAGCTGGGTGCACGCACCGAATGGCTGCCCGGCCTGCAAAGTTCGCTGGCGCTGTGGCGCCTCGATGTCGATTCCGAGCTGCTGTTCGTGGGCGACGCGGGCGAGACCGAGCCGAGCCGCGCCAGCCGGCGCCATGGCATCGAATGGAACAACCACTATATCGCCATGCCGTGGCTGCTGTTTGACCTCGACCTGGCAGCGTCGCGCTCGCGCTACACGCAGGACGATGCTGCCGGCAACTTTATTCCCGGCGCCATCGACAAGGTGGCCTCGTTTGGCGTGACCGTGACAGACCAGGGGCCGTGGTCGGGCGCTGTCCAGCTGCGCTATTTCGGGCCGCGCCCATTGACCGAAGACAACAGGGTGCGTTCGTCCTCGACCACGCTGGCCTATGCGCGGCTGGCTTACCAGTTCAACCGCAAGACGCGCCTGTCATTCGATATCTTTAACCTGTTTGACAAGCGCGCCAGCGATATCGACTATTTCTACGCCTCGCGCCTGCCTGGCGAAGCGCCTGGCGGCGTGGAAGACCGGCATTTTCATCCGGTCGAGCCGCGTTCAGTGCGCTTGACTCTGATGCATGCGTTTTAGAGCTGGCCGGGTTTGAACGGCCTTGTCCGTGCTTTGGCTAAACGCTGCCCCTGCCGCTTGCGCCGCCAGACCAGCACACCTGTCACGCTGAGCATGCCGACGGCCAGGCCGAGCAAGCAGACCAGCAGCTTGTATGGCCAGCCCCACATCGAGGCCATGTGCAGGGCGCTGATCCAGCTGCGGATGGTGTCTCCAGAGGCTTTGCCGGTTGGCAGCCAGCTGGTAATCGGCTGGCCATCGCCGGCGTCCAGGAACAGCGTGGTCAGGCCCTTGTGCTCGCGCACATCGCGGCTGCTGCGCACGCTGTAGCGGTAGACGCCCAGCGATGCTTCGTAGGCCAGCGCGTTTTCTTCGAGAATCCGGAAGCGTTCGTGCTGCGCCAGTGCCGCCATCTGCGTGCGCGCATGGTGCAGCGCGGCCGGCCAGTCCAGGTGCGGCAAGGGCGTGGGCTGGCGCTGCAGGGCTTTTTCTTCGCTCAGCTGGTGCGCAAACACCGGCTGCATCACGGCCGCATAGACGTTGTACAGATTGAAGGCGACGCCGCTCCAGGCAAAAACCAGCAGCATGCCCCATAGCCACAGGCCGCCGGCACGATGCAGGTCGTACACCAGCTTGTAGCTGCCGCCGTGGCGGCGCACCAGCCAGGAGGGGCGCCAGCGCTGCAGCCAAGGTTTGCGACATGTGGTACGTGGCGTGCCGGCAGACTTGGGCCGCTTCGGCGTGGCCGGGAAAGTCAGCGCTGCACCCACAAAACAGTCGATTGTCCAGATAATGGCCACCACGCCAAACACCAGCAGGCCGGTTTCACCGAGCGCCAGCGCCTCGTGCAGGCGCTCGATAAAGGGCAGCCAGTTCAGGCGGCCCTGGCTCAAGTCGCCCCACAGGCGCTGGCCCAGCACCGTGCCGGTGTAGGGATCGACAAACACCTCGTTATTGGCCAGCGGCGTGCTGCCGGACTGGCGCAGGTAGAACACCATGCTGTGCCCGGCCGGTGTGCTAAGCGGCGCATAGACCACCTGCGCCTGCGGATACAGGCTGGCAATACGCTCGCGCAGCACAAGCGGATCTTGCAGTGGCGCACCGGGCACCGGCGGCGTGACCAGGAACACTTGCGGCGCCAGCCAGCTTTCCAGCTCGTCGCTCCAGGCCAGCACGCTGCCGGTCAGGCCAATAACGAGCAAAAAGCCCGCCATCAGCAGCCCGGCATAGCGGTGCAGTGCCGCCAGGACTGCGCGCATCAGTAGCGGTACATGGCGCTGAGGCTGGCCGTGCGTTCGGCGCTGCGGTAGCACAGGCCCGGCAGGTAGCCGCAGTCATACAGGGTCTGCTTATTGAGCAGGTTGTTGACGTTGAGCGTGAAGTTCCATGGGCCGCGGCTTAAGCCCAGCGCCGCATCCCACTGCGTCAGGCCGCCGTTGCGGATATTGAGGTTCTCGCCATCCGAATTCGAGCGCATATTGCCCAGGAAACGCATGCCCAGCGCCGCATAGGCCGGTGTGGCTTCGGCCAGCGTGAACGACTGGCGCGCCCACGCCGAGGCGCTGTGGCGCGGTGCACCGGCCTGCTGCAGGCCCTGGTCGCCATTGTTGCTGCGGTTGATATTGGTGTCGAGATAAGTGTACTGGGCAATCAATGCCAGCCGGCTGGCCAGGTCCAGGCGCGCCTCCAGCTCCACGCCACGCGACTTGGCCTGGCCCGTTTGCAGCAGGAAGCCGGGGTTGCCGATGGCGGAAGTGGACACGTTGTTGCGCACCAGGTCGAACACGGCTGCCGTATAGCTGGCGCGCTGGCCCACCGGTTCGTAGCGCACGCCGGCTTCGACCTGCTTGCCGCGCGACGGCTTCAAGGCGCCGCCACCGACTGCGGTACCGAGCTCGGGCGAAAACGAGGTGGCGTAGCTCAGATACGGCGCCCAGCCATTGTCAAACAGATAGACCGCGCCGAGACGTCCGGTGGTGGCCGACGGCGACTGGTCGTAGTCGCTGCGCGGCACGCCGGTCAGCAGGTTGACTGTCTGCTGCGACTGGTGCGCCTGGTCGTGGCGCAGGCCGGCCGTGACGACCCAGCGCTCCCACTTGAGCTGGTCCTGCGCATACAGGCCCATCTGGCGTGACGGTGCAATTGCGCGGGTTGGTTTGGCCGACGGCGACTTGACCTGGCGCTGGTAGACCGGCTGGTACAGGTCGAGCGGGTCGATAAAACCAACCCGGTAGATATATTCATCGCGGTTGCGGATATTGGCGTAGTCGGCGCCCATCAGCACCAGATGCTGCACGGCGCCGGTGGCAAAGCGCGCCTGCAGCTGGGTATCGGCAAACAGGCTGCGCGATGCGGTATCGACCGGGCGGAAATAGCGCTCGACGGTGGCGTCATCGTTCAGGCCCAGCGGAAACACATCGGTGCGTTCGTTTTCTAGGCGCGCATAGCGCAGGTTCTGGCGCAGCGTCCAGGTATCGTTGAACCGGTGCTCGAACTCATAGCCCAGGCTGGTATTGCGGCGCTTGAAGCGGTTGTCATAACCCATCAGGTTGACGCGCGGATCGATCTGGCCGCGCGCGCCGGGCGTGAGCAGCTGGTTCGGAAACGCATACTGCTGGTTGTCTTCCTCATGGCGCGCCAGCAGGGTCAGGCGCGTGCCGGGGCCGGCCTGCCAGGTCAGCGAAGGCGCCAGGTAAAGGCGGTTGTCGCGGTCGTGCGCCAGGCGCGTATCGGCTTCGCGGCCCAGGCCGACCAGGCGCCATGTCCAGTTGCCTTCAGCGTCCAGCGCGCCGCCCACATCGGCTTTCACCTGGTGGCGCTGGTAGCTGCCCACTTCAACGCCCACTTCGCGCACCGCGTCCAGGCTCGGGCGCTTGCTGACGGCATTGACCACGCCGCCGGGCGGAATCTGGCCGTACAGCACCGAGGCCGGGCCGCGCAGCACTTCAAGCCGCTCCAGCCCGTACGGCTCGATCACGGCGCCAAACGTGCGGCCCGATACGCGCAGGCCGTCCTGCAGCAGGCCGGCCGTCTCCACCGTGAAGCCGCGCAGTAGCGAAGAGTCGTCGCTGCCCAGCGGGCGCTGGTTGGGCGTCACGCCCGCCGTATAGCGCAGCGTTTCATCGAGCGACTCGGCATTGCGGTCGCTGATTTCGTCCGCCGTGACGACCGACACCGACTGCGGATTTTCAATCAGCGCCGTATCGGACTTGGTGGCCGAGGTGGCGCGGCGCGCCATATAGCCGCGCAGCGGGCCGGTGGCCGTTTCGCGCTCGGTGCTGGCGCTAATCGTAATGGCCGGTAACGTGGCGTCCACCTGTGCCGGCCTTGCTGCGGTCACCGCTGCCGGTGCTGCGGCCCTGAGCGCATAGCTGCCGTTCGGCTGCGCCACCAGTTGCAGGTTCTGGCCGCGCAAGAGCGCCTCGAAGCCTTCCCTGACCGTATAGCTGCCGGCCAGTCCGGCGCTGCTCTTGCCCTGCAATAGCGCGCTGTCGACCGACAGCTCCACACCGGCCGCAGAGGCAAAGCTGGTCAGCGCCCGTTCCAGAGAGCCGGCAGCAATCGCGTAGGAGCGCGCGGGCAGCGTTTGCGCCTGCGCGGCAGGGGCGATGCTGGCCGTCATGGTGGCAGCAGCACCGGCCAGGCACAGTGCCTGGATGGCGAGGGCGATACGCGACGGACGGGGAGAACGGGACAAATTGGGCAGAGCAGGCATGGCGGGATTTCCTTGGCGTCAGTTGAAGAACAGCGTGTTCTGCAGGTGTTTCCGAACCAAAGAACTAAACCCTCAATGAATTTTGAAAATAATTGGCTCTGTCAGCGAGAAATAGGGGAACGCGCCTGAACTGGGCAGGTCTAACGGTCTGAATCTACTGTCAGGAGCACATCATGTCCCCATCACAATGGCAGTCTTTTATCAGCCAGTTCGCCCAGTTGTCGCCACACCAGCGCAGTACCGCCATGGAACTGATGAGTTCATCCGCGGGGATCGACGCCACACTGGCCCTGATCGAGCAGGCGGCGCAGGCGCATCTGACCTGTCCCGCCTGCCGTTCAACACATTTTCACCGGCACGGCCATGCGCATGGCCTGCAGCGCTATCGTTGCGTGGACTGCGGCAGAACCTTTAATGCCCTCTCAGGCACGCCGCTGGCGCATCTGCATTACAAGGCGCGATGGCTGGCCTATGCCGACTGCATGCTTGACTCATTTTCTGTGCGCAAGGCAGCCCAGCAGGTCGCCATTCATCGCAATACCAGCTTTCGCTGGCGCCACCGCTTCCTTGAACTGGCCAGAACCGACCGGCCACTGTGCCTGCACGGTATTGCCGAGGCAGACGAGATGTATCTGCTGGAGTCAGAAAAAGGTTCGCGCCACCTGACCCGGCCGGCGCGCCGGCGTGGCGGCCACGCCCGCCAGCGCGGCATTTCCGGCGAACAGGTCTGCATCCTGGTAGCGCGCGACCGTACCGGCCAGACGCGCGACTTTGTCACCGGCAAGGGTCAATTGACTGCTGCCAGGCTGCACACCTGGCTTGAACCGGTGATCGACCGTGATGTGTTGCTCGTGACCGATGGCCACCCGGCTTACCGCGCCTTCGCACGCGAGGCTGGCATCAGCCATCAGGCCGTCAACCTGCGTGTCGGCATCCGTGTCAGCGGCGCTGTGCATGTGCAGAACGTCAATGCCTACCATAGCCGATTGCGGCAATGGCTGGCGCCGTTTCATGGCGTGGCCACGCGCTATCTGCCCAACTATCTGGGCTGGCGCTGGATACTCGATGCCAGGCGCATCCGCTCAGCGACCAGTCTGCTTAATGCTGCACTGGGACAATTCCCACATTTGGCAGTGACATAGCCAAATAATTTATGCCCCGCTGCGCCGCGTGACTGTCACCCAGTAGCGCGTGCGCGCGTGCAGTTCGACCGGCAGGCTCGCTGCCAGGTTGTCCAGTGCGCGGTCGGTATCGAGCAGGCTGTAGACGCCGGTCACGCGCAAGGCTGCAACGTCAGGGCTGCAGCGCAGCAGGCCATGGCGGTAGCGGGCCAATTCGGCCAGCAGTGCGTCCAGGCGCATGCTTTCGGCCACCAGGCTGCCGTCGGCCCAGGCCGCGGCGTTGTCGGGCACGCCGCCAATTGCTTGCACGCTGTCATGGCCGTAGCTGGCGCGCTGGCCGGCCTGCAGCTGCACGCCGTTGCCGGGTGCCAGGCTTGGGCGCAGCGCGACTGCGCCCTCGAAGACGGCCACGCCGGTGCTGTTCTTGTTAAGGCGCACATCAAAGCGCGTGCCCAGCGCGGTGGCCGTGCCGTGCACGGTTTGCACCAGCAGTGGCCGATGGCGCGGCGCCGGGTCGCGCGCGCTGGTGACAAGGATGGCGCCGGCGTGCAGCACGATGCGCCGCTCGCTGGTGCTGTAGCGCACATCGATGGCGCTGGCCGTGTCGAGCACCACGGCCGTGCCATCGGCCAGCGTGATGCTGCGCGTCTGGCCGGTGGCGGTATGGTAGTCGGCGCTGTAGGCTTGCCACAGGCCGCTTTCGTGGGCGAGCCAGGCACTGCCGCCGCCGGCCGCGATCACGCCCAGCAGCTGCAGCGCGCGCCGGCGCGTGCCGTGGCTGCGCGGCGGCAGCTCCGACAGGGCAGAGCGGGTGATCTGGCGCGGTATGGCGTCAAACTGCTGCTCGAAGCACTGCAGGCGCGCCCAGGCGCGTTCGTGTTCGGGGTGGGCGCTGCGCCAGGCGGCGCAGGCGGCAGTGTCGGCCGCGCTGGCGTTGTCGGACCACAGGCGCGCCATCCATTGGGCGGCGCGGGCCAGCACGGCTGGCGCAATCTCGGGCGAGAGCGGCTCGCGCAGGCTGCTCATCGCGATTGCGCCAGGCAGCAGGCCAGCAGCGCGCGTGCGATATATTTTTCTACCGACGACACCGTCACGCCGAGCTGGCGGGCAATCTCGGCATACGCCAGGCCTTCGACCTTGCACAGCAGGAAAGCCTCGCGCGCCTTGGCTGGCAGGCGGGCGAGGATGGCGTCGATCTCGGCCAGTGCCTCGATAATGAGCGCGCGCATTTCAGGCGTAGGGACTTGTGATTCGGGCAAGAAGGCCAGCGCTTCGAGGTAGGCGGCCTCGATATCGCGGCGGCGAAACAGGTCGATCATCAGGCCGTTGGCAATGCGCGCCAGCTGCTGGCGCGATTGTCCGGGCTGCGGCGCGCTGCCGCGTGTGAGCAGGCGCAAAAAAGTGTCATGCGCCAGGTCGGCCGCGTCAAAAGCGTTGCCGAGCTTGCGGCGCAGCCAGCCATGCAGCCAGCCGTGGTGGTCGCTGTAAAGCACTTCGATTTGCTGGTGCAGTGGCGGATGGAGCATGCAGGCTTTCTACGCCATGCCCGTGCCGGATGGCGTCAATGCGATTGAGAATTGTTCTTATTGTAGCCTGAAATGCTGCCGGGGTGGCTGCCGGGGCACGCAACATCAGCGCTGGCGCACGTATTGATCGACCAGTTCGCCCAGCCGCTCACTGCCTTTTTGCCCGAACCAGTTCCACACCGCTTCGCTTTGCGCGGCATGGACGCCATAAAAGCGGTAGCTGGCCGACAGCCACACATAGGACACCCTGAGCGGCTCCCTGATGCGCACCAGTGCGGCGCCGTAGCGTGCCGCCACCACGCTGTCCATGGCTTTTTCGTTGGCAATGGCAAAACTGAAGCCATCGGTTCGCTGCAGCATCACCTTGTCGAGATTGCTGATGGTGTCGCCGCTGCCGGAGTCGACCTGCATGCCGTCATCGACCAGGGTCTCGACCAGCGAGGAACCCTGGTTGACGGCCAGCTTGTGGTTGCGGAAATACTGGCGCGGGTCAGCTTCCACGGCCAGCCTGTCGGCGCTGCGTACAAAGACAATCGCACTGGTGCGCAGGGCGCGGCGGGTATCGGGCAGGCCGCGCGGCGTGAGCGGCAGCGCGGAATAGGGTGGCGCGCCGGGCGGCAGGTCGACCGGCGCCATATCCACCAGTCCTTCGATCAGTGCCACCTTGATGCGCGCAGTGGGCAGGCGCACCAGCTGCACGGCGCAGCCGGCGCTGCTGACCGCCTCGGTCATGGCGTCCACGGCAGCGCCGGGGCGCTGTGGAATGGCGCTGCCGTTGCCCAGGTAATAGGGCGCACGTTCCCGGTCCGGATAGCCGACTCGCACGGTGCAGGCCGAAGCCTGCGCCGCCAGCAGGAACAGGATGATCGCCAGACCATGATGCATAGGTGCTCCTCCGCCAGCGGCGTTTGTTTTGGCCAGTTTAGCTGATCAGCTTGATGTCGGCCAGCCGTTCAAGCAGCCAGATGGCTGCGACCAGTGCAATGGCCAGCGAGCCCCAGCTCATCAGTTGCCGGTAGAACCAGGTTCTGCGCAGCAGCCAGGCCACTGGCAGGAATACGGCAACAATGGCCAGCTGGCCGATCTCCACGCCCACATTGAAGCCCAGCAGGCTGGTGACCAGTGCCGATTGTGGCAGGCCCAGATCGCGCAGCACGCTGGCAAAACCAAAGCCGTGGATCAGCCCGAACACAAAGGCAGCTACCGGGCGCTTGCCGCGAAACAGCGGCAGCACATTATTGAGCGCCGCCAGCACCACCGAAGCGGCAATCGCCGACTCGACCATGCGTGACGGCAGCGAGATCAGCGACAGGCTGGCCAGGCTCAGCGTGATCGAGTGCGCCAGCGTAAAAGCGGTCACCACCTTGAGCACATCGAAAAACGCCGCCTTCAAGCTTTGCTGGCCCGATGCGATGCCGGCTCGCGAGGCCGCAGGCAGCAGTACCGCCGGCAGCAGCAGCGACAGCAGGAACAGGATATGGTCGTAGCCGATCCAGATATGCCAGATACCGTGCTGCACGTAGGCGCCAAACTGCGCCAGCCGGCTTGGCGCGGCCAGCGACAGGTTTTGCCGCGCATGCCCGGGCTCGAAAATGGCCGTTTGCACCTGGCCGTCATGGCTGAGCTTTAGCAGGCCCTTGTGTTGCGGGTCCAGGTCAGCGAGCAGCGTATAGCTGACGTCGAGATTTGCCGGCGCCGCGCTACCAGGGCAAGTGGCCTGGAAACGCAGCACATTGTAGGCGCCGTCGGTGTGCTCATCGATCAGTTGCTGGCCGGCCTGCAACTGGCATGGTCCCGCTGCGCTGCCAATCTTCAGGTGCTGCAAGGCGTAGGCGGCTATTTGTCCATGGCGGGTGCGGATTTCATCCCAGGTCAGCTCGCCGTCGCCGTTTCCATCAAGACCGATGGCAAAATCGAGGTCGCGCAAGGCAATATCCCATTGCCCGGCAATGGTCTGGCCCTGCACGTCCAAGCTCAGATAGCTGTCGCTTGGTTTGTGGGCCTGGGCCAGCGTACACCAGCAGCAGGCCAGCACCATCATGATCAGCCGCGCCATCATGTGGCCTTCCTTGCAGCCAGCCTGGCTGCCAGCGCCTGCAGCGCCACATCCTGAACCTTGTTGGTGGCGATCCAGCCCAGCACCGGCTGGGCCGCTTCGAAATCGCGTGCGGCCAGTGCTGCTTCGAGCACGATGCGCATGTCGGCTACTTCCTTTTGTACTGCCCAGTTCTTTTGCGCCAGCTGCAAGGCCTGCGGCGCATTATGCTGCAGCAGCAAGGCAAAGCGCGCCTGTTCGCGCTGGTGGACAGTGTCGCCGCGCTGCATGGCGGCGTTGAAGCGCGCCGCCAGTTCGGTCGTGGCACGCGCCAGCGCTGCCTGCTGGCCGGGCACAGCCTGCAGCGCCAGCGCGTAGCGCAGCAGCAGGGCGTCGATGCGCTGCTCGCCTTGCAAGAGGGCTATGACCTCCTGCGGGCGTTGCTGGTCGAGCAGGAAGTCGCTCCAGGCGCCAAGCAGATAGCTGTCGCGTGGCTGCTGCGCGAGCGCCTGGCGGTAACGCCGTTCAGCCACGGTGGCGTCACCGCGCCGGGCAGCCATTTCGGCCAGCAGCGTCAGTGCCCAGTTTTCCATCTCGGGCGCGGCGCCAGCGCTGCGCTGCAGCGTCAGGTCCAGCAATTGTTCGCTTTTTTCAGCGCGTCCATTGACGCCCGCCACATTGGCCAGGCAGGTGACGGTCACCAGTTGCGCCGCCAGGCTCGACAGCCGGGCGCAGCTGGCGCTCGCTGCTGCATAGTTGCCTTGCACCGTCAGTACGGTGGCGCGGGTCAGCCAGGCCTGCGCGTTGCCCGGCTGCTGTGCGATGACAGCATCGAGATCCTGCAGGGCGGCATTGAATTGATGGGTGCTTTGCAGGATGGTGGCGCGCAACAGGCGCACCGCTACCGGCGCGGCAGCGCTTTGCCACCAGGGCGCCAGCGCGGCCTGGGCATAGCCAAGATAGCGCGGGTCGGTTTCACTGCGCGACAGGCCGATATAGCGCTGCGCCAGGCTGGTCGCCAGCGCCAGGTCCTGCGGCTGGGCGTTCAGCTGCGTGCGCAGGCGGCGCAGTTCGGTCTGCGTGGCGTCGGCACGGCGTGGCAGCTGTTCGATCACGGCGGCGCCGTCTTTCGGGATGTATGGGGTGGCAAGCGAGGTGGAGCACAAGCCGGTGCACAGCGCACTGGCCAGCCAGCGTATCGATGATTTCATTATTGCTTTCGTGGCGATGCGCAGCAATTGGGCGCCAGGCTGCTGCCAGCCTGGCGCCCACCTGCCTTACAGCGGTACCGGTTCGGTATTGTCCGGCGAGGTAGCCATGATGGCGTCGATACTGACGCCTTCCTTGTCTTCGCTGGTGGTCAGCGTAAGATTGCTGACGGCAACAAAGAAAGTGTCGAGCAGGGCCACCGGCGGCGGATTGACGCCGCCATCGCTGCCGCTATGGGTGTGGCTGCTGCCACCGCCACAGCCTGCCAGAAGAACAGCACCGGCCAGCGCACCGGCTATGGTTGATTTTTTCATGACAAGCTCCTTATTGCTGTGGCGAACCGGCTACCGGGTTTTTCAGGTACGGAAAACCGGCGGTAAAGGCCGTTTCATCGAGATAGGCGCCATCGGTAAAGTGCAGGTTACCCGCCGGTGCATCGGCCGGGGCGCAGCCGATGTTGAGCGTGCACAGCTTGCCCATGGCCACGCGCAGCACCACGTCGACCACATCGTCGCCGGGACGGCGTCCATTCGGAAAGCCCGCATTGTCGCCGCCGATCACACCAAGGCGGTTTTGCGAACCCACTGCGGTGGCGGCAATCGAGGTGTTCAGACGCAGCATTTCCGACGCGGCGACGGTCACCGGCTGATTGACGCCCTTGATGCCGGTGAGGAAGGTAGCGACCAGGTCGTTGCGCGGGAAGTTGGTCGGCGCCTTGGCGCCTGCCGAGCCATACAGTACTTCGACCAGCGCTGGCGCGGTCGGGTTGGTGACGTAATCGGCAAACTGCGCATCGCCCGACGGTTTGCTGGCGTTGAAGCGGTCCTTGTCTTTCAGGCCGATGACCAGCTCATTGACCAGCGGCATGCCCAGACGCGACACCTGGACCCAGGCGCCGCCTTCCTTCGAGGCGCCGGTGGTCGTGCCCGGCACGGGATTGAGCAGACGGCCCTGGCGCAGGCTGGCGGTAGTCCAGCCACCGATGACCGGATCGGCGCCAGCGGTCAGGCAGCTGGTCGGTACTTCCATTTCAATGGCGGTCACGTTCTTCTTGGCCAGGTCATCCTTGGCTGCCGACTCGGCATTGGCGGCAAATTCGGTCGCCGGCGCCTTGATATTGATCAGGTCGAACGTTTCGCCCAGATTGACCACGAACGGGTCCTTGCGCTGGCCCACGAACATGCGCGCCGGCGTGGCGCAGCCAGGAATATTGACGGCATACACATGCTGCGCGGCATAAGCTGCGTAGTTGGGAATAGCCTTGTTGCCAATATTGTCGACCGGTTTGTCAAACGTGGTGCCGCCACCGGTCACGTTCGTTACGCTGGAGCGCGTGCCGCTGCGCCGGTCGCCGCGCACCACCGTGACGCTGTAGGTCTCGCGCACGTTGAGGCCAGCAGGATTGACGGTGTCGATGGCGCCGCCGTTGATGACCAGCGGAATCGATACTTTCTTGCCACCGACCGTGAACTGGCCGTCCTTGATGGTATTGGTAAAGCGGAACTGGAAGGTGATGTCTTCCTTGCCGTCGCCGTTGTTGTCGATATGGATTTCATACAGCGCCTGCGGGTCCATGGCGAAGTAGTTGGGGCCGCCATAGGCGTCCTGCAGCGGAACGTAATCGGCCACCAGCGTGGTAAAGGCGCCGCGGCCCGCCTCGTAGCTGCGGAACATATAGAAGTCGGTGGCGTCGACTTTCGGGTTTTGTGTAATGAACGGCGCTTCCCTGTGGCTGGAAGCGTAGGCGGACGGCGCGCAGGCGAGCACCAGCAGATTGCCCAGTAGGGCGGCGCCCAATGCGGTTTTTGATAGCGACATGTGTATCTCCCTGATTGTTTTGCACTTTTGGAATATCAAGAAACAACAGACTGCTCACTTTGTACGGATGACAATCAAAAACGGATTCATTGAATGATCAAATAAAGAAAAAATCATGATTGCAGAGGGCGGTCGGGACAGCTGGCACGGCAAGATGCTAAGCTCTCGGCAGTGATCAACATAGCAGCAATCCATGTCCAAAAGTAATCTGATTTCAATGCCTGAAACTGTGGTTTCCAAGCCACGCCATCTGCCGCCGCTGCCGCCGGCGCAGTTCGCCAGCAGCGACGCTGCCGAGGCCCACCGCGAGGCGCGGGCGCGCAAGGATGCGCAGGTACGTGGCGTGAGTTCGATCGACGCCATGCGCGAGGCGATCCGGCAGGCGTCGCGCGCTCTGCCTCTCATATCAGTAGTGCCGCGTCTGGCGCGGCTCAGTGAAGCGGCTTTCCGTGAGCGCGCCGCCGCAGGGCTGCCGTTCCTGGTCGACGGCGTGGTCAATCGCTGGCCACTGTGCGCGTTACCGCAAAGCACGCTGCGCGAGCGCTTTGGCCACGTGCCGGTGCGCGCGCGCGTGGGCGACTATGTCAATACGGCGTTTGCCCCTGACCGCGCCATGCGCGACATGCGCATGCTGGAATACCTGGACTGGGTCGAGGGCGAGAGTGCACCAGCAAACCTGCCGCCCTACCTGGGCAACCTGGAATTGCGCGAGCTGAACAGCCTGTGCCACTGGCCAGCCTACCTTGGCAAAATGGGCCCGCCACGCTACTGGGTGGGGCCAGCCGGTACCGTCACGCCGCTCCATTGCGACTATGATGACAATATCTTCGCGCAAATCTGGGGCCGCAAACGCATTATCCTGTCGCCGCCGCATCACGACGCGTTTCTTTACCCGAGCCAGGCCAACGCCATCCTGTACGGTTCGCCTTTCGACCCGGAAGCGCCTGATTTCGACGCCTATCCGCTGGCACGCCAGGCCAGCATGGTCGAATGCATCGTCGAACCGGGCCAGATGCTGTATGTGCCGGCCGGCTGGTACCACCAGGTACGCTCACTCGATTTTTCCTTGTCGTCGAACCGCTGGTCGCGCGCCATGCCGCAGGTGCTGGACGCGGCAGCGGCCGCATTATTGAAGGAGCCTGCATGAAACCCGTGGTGGTAGAAGAGATCGCCGAGCCAGTTACCGTGCCCGAGCGCAGCGTGCGGCGCCGCTCGCTGTTTGCGGCCTGCAGCGCCCATGCCGTGCATGATGGATTGACCGATGTGATCTATGTGCTGCTACCGGTCTGGCAGCAGCAGTTCGGCATCAGCCTGGCGCTGGTCGGGCTGCTGCGCGGCGCTTATGCGGGCACCATGGCCGGCTTCCAGCTGCTGGCCAGCCGCATCGCGCGCCGGTGGGGCCGCGAGCGCGTGCTGATAGCCGGCACCGCGCTGGCCGGCTTGGCCTATCTGATTGCAGGCCTGGCGGCCGGACTGCCGGTGTTGCTGCTGGCGCTGGTGCTGGGCGGCCTGGGCGCCAGCGTGCAGCATCCGCTGGCGTCATCGATCGTGACCGATACCCATGAGGCCGGTGGCGGCGTGAAGGAAGCGCTGTCGCAATACAATTTTGCCGGCGATATCGGCAAGACACTGATCCCGGCGCTGATCGGCTTGCTGCTGGTGGTGTGCAGCTGGCAGGCCAGCGTCAGCGTAGTGGGCTTGCTGGGACTAGGCGCTGCCGGCCTGCTGTGGTGGCTGCTGCCCAGGCACGGCACGCAGACGCAGCGCAAGAAGGCAGGCAAGCAGGTGACGGGCAAGCGTTCGCCCGGCGGTTTTGCCGCCTTGATGGCGACCGGCATGTTTGACAGCGCCGCGCGCATGGGTTTTTTGACCTTCCTGCCGTTTTTGTTGAAGAGCAAGGGCGCCGGCACGGCCGGTATCGGCATGGCGCTGTCGCTGCTGTTTGTCGGCGGCGCATTCGGCAAGCTGCTGTGCGGCTATCTGGGTGCGCGCATCGGCACCATGAAAACAGTCTGGCTGACCGAATCGGCCACCTCGCTGTTGATCCTGGCCGCCATCTGGCTGCCGCTGACGGCCATGATGGCCATGCTGCCTTTGCTGGGGCTTGCCCTGAACGGCACGTCGTCGGTCCTGTATGGGGTAGTGCCCGAGCTGGCCGAGGCGGGCGGGCGCGAGCATGCCTTTGCGCTGTTCTACACGGCCACCATCGGCGGCGGCGCCATCGCGCCGGTACTGTTTGGCGCACTGGGCGATGCTGCCGGCATCACGGTGGCGCTGGCCACGCTGGCCGCGACCTTGCTATTGACGCTGCCGTTATCGTGGCGGGTACAGCGCGCTGTCGAAGCCTGATAGTTCAGTAGAGATTCGTTCAGCAGAGATTCGTTCAGCAGAGATTCGCCTGGTAGGCACTGGGCGCCTGGCCCAGGACGCGCCGGAAGGCGGCGCTGAAGGCGCTGGGGCTGGCATAACCGAGATCGAGCGCCACGCGGGTCACGGCTTGTCCATCGGCCAGGCGGGTGATTGCCGCAAGCAAGCAGGTTTGCTGGCGCCACTGTGCAAAACCCAGCCCGGTCTGGGCCCGGAATAGCCGGGTGAAGCTGCGCCGGCTCATGCCGGCCAGCTTCGCCATGGCATCGAGGTCGCCGCCTTGCTGCGGCTGCAGCAGCAAGGCGTTGCACAGGCGCACCAGCCTGGGATCTTGCGGCAACGGCGCGTTCAGAGGCAGCATCGGCATTGCGGCCACTTCATCGAGCAGCAGCGCCATCAGCCGCGCATCGCGCGAGTCGTGCGCATACAGCGGTGCAATGGTGACTGCCTGTGCCAGCAGCTGGCGCAGCAGCGGGGACACCTGGCGTACCTGGCATTGTGGCGGCAGACCTGCCTGCTGCGCGGCATCACTGTCGATAAAGATATTGTGCATGGTGACGTTTCCCTGCATGCGCATGCCGTGCGCCAGACCAGCCGGTATCCAGCAGGCGCGCTGCGGCGGCACCAGCCAGTTGCCTTGCGGCGTATGGACGCTGATGACGCCGCTGGCGGCAAAGGCAAATTGCCCGCGGCGGTGGGCGTGGCTGGGGAAAACGCTGCCGGCACAATACTGGTGCGTGGTGGCCAGCAGGGCGCGCGGTACCTCTGTATAAAAATCAGACATGGCCCGAACTCTACAGTATTTGACCTCCAGCTGAAAGCAGGCCAGTGCTGCAATCGTTACCATCGTGTTTTTGAATGGAGAATCGATGCACAATACTTATCATCGGGTGGGGCATGGCCCGCATGCAGTTATCGTCCTGCATGGCTGGTTTGGCGACGCGCATGCGTTCGAACCGATGGAGCCTGGCCTCGACCGCAACGCATACAGCTATATCTTTATGGATGGCCGTGGGTTCGGTGCCATGCGTGGCGTGGCAGGCCAGTACACCATGGACGAAGTGGCACGCGATGCGCTGGCGCTGGCCGATGCGCTCGGGCTGGCGTCGTTCAGCGTAATTGGCCATTCGATGGGCGCGATGGCGATGGAGCGGCTGGCCCTGCTGGCGCCGGGGCGCCTGCGCAAGCTGGTGGCGGTCGCGCCTGTGCCGAGCTGCGGCGTACAGTTTGATGCACCGGCTCGCTTGCTGTTTGACAGCGCGGTGGGCAGCCAGGCGGCGCGGCGCACGATTATCGACCGCAGTACAGGTGGGCGCCTGCCGGCAGCATGGCTGGACTGGAAGGCGTCATGTTCCTGGAAGAGTGCCGATCCGGCTGCCTTTGCCGCCTGCCTGAACGACTGGAGCAACGCGGACTTCAGTGACGAAGTCAGGCGCGCCGCATTGCCGCTACCGCTGCTGGTACTGACAGGCCAGCACGATCCGCGTTTCGATGCGGCGCTGATGCAGCGCAGCACCCTGGCCTGGTACCCGCAGGCACAGCTGCAGGTCATCGCCAATGCCGGACACTATCCGATGAATGAAACGCCGCTGGCGCTGGCTGGCGCCATCGAGACATTCCTGCGCTAGCACATGACAGTGTTATGCGGCCTTGCTGCGCAGGCGCAACAGGCTCAGCCCAAGCAGCACAAAAGCGCCGCCCGAGATACGGTTGAACAGCCGCGCACGCGCCGGGCTGGCCAGCTGGCTTTTCAGCAGGCGCGCCAGGCAGGCGTAAAACAGATGGGCCAGCATGGCGCAGGCGACAAACGAGCTCGTCAGTACGACAAACTGCAGCGTCACCGGTTCGCCTGGCACCATGAATTGCGGGAACAATGCCGAGAAAAACAAAATGGCCTTGGGGTTGGTCAGCGCCACCGTCAGGCCCTGGCGAAACAGCTTCCAGCCCGAATGTGGCACGACGGCGCCGGTCTTGCCGCTCTTACTGGTGACGCTGTCGGCAATGCTGGTCTTGCTGCGCCATTGTTTCACGCCCAGGTACACCAGGTACAGTGCGCCGGCCAGTTTGAGCAGCATAAAGGCGGTGGCTGACGTGGCCAGCACCACGCCCATGCCGGCCATGGCCACGCCGGAAATAATGAACAGGCCCACGCCATTGCCCAAGCTGCTGATCATGGCGCGCCTGGCGCCCACGGCAATCGCGTTGGAAATGGCCAGCAATACTGCCGGGCCGGGAGAAAAAGTGACTAGCAGGGCAACGCCGCAAAACAGCAGCCAGTTCGACAAGTGCATGACAGGCCTGAAAAAGTTGGTCAGGCCCCATTGTACTGCCGTCATGCCGCTTCCTGCCATGGCCTTTACCCGGGTTCGCTTGCCGGTGACGGCAGCGGCAGTCCTTCGGCGCGCGCCAGCCTGTCCATGGCCACCTCCAGCAGCGCACGCGCCTGTCCGGCAACGATCGCCAGATCCTGGTGCAGCGCGGCGTCGTCCTCGTTGCGGCTCGCGCATTGCTGGCTGAAGCGCTCGAAGCTGCCGACTATGTGCAAAATATCGGCCAGATGGTGCGGACAGCCGCATTGCACGCTGTTCCCCGCAGCCGCGATGGCCTCCAGGTCGGCGTCGCTGAAGCGGCGCACCGGCGCCGGCTGCGCTGCGCCTTCATGCTGGCGGGCAGGCTGCTGGCGCGGCTGGACTGGCGCCTCGTTGCCAAGTGCACTGACGCACATGCGGATCACATCGGCGGGCGGCACCGGTTCGCGCGCCAGCAGGCAGTGCTGCTCGCGCAGATGGTCGAGCGTGCCGCTGGCGCTGAAGTGATACAGCACGACAGCGGCGCGCGCCTCGGCGGCCTCGCGTATCTGGCTGATTTGCGGCAGCAGCGCATCAGACAATTCGGCCACCTCGATCAGGACGATATCGGCGCGCGCATCCTGCAGATTATGCGGCGCCTCTGCCAGGCTGTCGCACACGCGCACGATATCGCAGGCCGGCATGGTCGATGAACCGCGCAGGTCGCTCGACAGGCGCATGGTCAGGCTAGGCCCTACCAGCGCCACGCGCAGTGCGCGCGCATGAATGGCGGCGCTGGCTGTATGCAGCGGGGCCAGCATTTCCTGGAGCCGCTCGACCGACAGGCGCGCCAGCAGGCCGACCGGGTGGCCATGGTCGACCAGCCGCTTGATCAGGCCCAGGCGCTCCACCTGGCGCGGCGAATACAGGCGCTGTCCATGGGCGGAGCGCTCGGTCTGGGTCAGCGCGTAGCGGCGCTCCCAGACACGCAGCGTTTCCACCGGCACGCCCGCCAGGTTGGCGGCGGTGCCACTGCGGTAGAGACCGGCGTCGGGCGATACCGGTTCGCTAGGTGGTGTTTCAGGCAGAGTTGGCATAATGACCCGCTGGTGAACCGTGATGCTTTAATTCTAATGCGTCAAAAGCGTGGCGCAAGTTAAAACCTTGCTTTTTAGTCCATTAAGTTAGCCAGCGCACGCCACAGTCTATTTCGGCCGTGGCGGCATGAGGCCCGCGTCGGGTGGCGCCAGCGTGCCGGCGCGCTGGCGGCTGACTGCTTCGGCCACGGCGCGCGCTACATTGCGCACCTCTTCCTGCATGGCGGTATCGCGGTCCAGCGTTTCATGGCTGGCGGCATAGCTGTCGTAATAGCCGATATAGCGGTCCAGGCGCGCCTTGGCGCCGGCGGCCACCAGGCCCATCCAGTCCAGCCAGTCCGACAGCCCGCGCCGCACGCCTTCGATGCCGGCCACGTCGCCATGCACCACCAGCCCGTAGGCGCGCCCGGCCAGGTGCTTCGGGTAGTCCCAGCCCTGCAGCTCCAGCGCCTTGGCCTCAGCCGACTTTTTGCCATGGGTAGAGGTGGGGTCAGGATTGCCGCCGTCGGCGCAGACCAGGCGGTCGATCATCAGTTTGAGTACCGCTGGCGTCTGGTACCAGTACACGGGGCTCAGGATGATGACGCCATGCGCCGCCGTCCAGCGCTCGTAAATGTCGGCCATCCAGTCGTTGGTCTGGCGCTCGCCATGGTTGGGGTAGCAGCTGCACGGCCAGTGGCACAGCGGCATGGCGGTCGATACGCAGCCTTTGCACGGGTGGATATGCTGGTCGTAAGACGAGGTCAGCAGACTCAGGTCGAGCAGGTCGGCCTCGATACCGTTCGCTTCCAGTATTTCGCCCGCCCACTTGCTCATGCGCCAGGTTTTGGAGATTTCACCGGGGCACGTGCCGTCGTTGCGCGCCGAGGCGCAGATGAGCAGCACGCGCGATTGAGTGGACGGGTCTTTCTGGCGCGCTTCGGCCGCCTTGAGCTTGTCGTGCGTGGCCTTCCATTCGACCGACAGGTCGTAGTCCGGGTCGGCAAAGCCGGGGCCGGCCTTTTGCGTGACAGGCGCCTTGCGGCTGTCCGTATAGTTCTGCCAGGCCACTGCCTCGACTTGATCGAGCGCATCGCGCACGGTATCGAAATTGGGGTCGGAAAACGAGCGCACGAACTGCAGGTGAAATTCATTGCGGTCCAGCTTGGCTGGTGCCTGGCCCTGGCGCGACGGTGGGACGGCGGGAGCGTTCATGTGGTGTCCGATCAAGATGATGGCTGAGCTGCAGCTTGATGGTGGCGCGTCGCCCGGGGCCAGTCTGTGCGTTGCGCCACCGATTTTTCTGGCTTGCCGCTTTTCCGTATGTGGGATATATTTCCATTTATGGAAAATTTAAGCGAGATCATTGATCAGCGCCTGGCAGCGCGGCTCAAGCAGCTGCGCGTGGCGCAAGGCTGGTCCCTGGACCAGCTTGCCGCATTGAGCCAGATCAGCCGCGCCACCTTGTCGCGCCTGGAAAACGGTGAAGTCAGCCCGACGGCAAGCGTGCTGGGGCGCCTGTGCGCGGCGCACGGGCTGGCGATGTCGCGCCTGATGCGCATGGTGGAAGACGATTTTACGCCGCTGCTGACGCGCGCGCAGCAGCCGCTCTGGACTGATGAAAGCAGCGGCTTTCGCCGCCGCAGCGTGTCGCCGCCGGCGCGCGCGCTGGCCGGCGAGGCGCTCGAATGCGAGCTGGCCGCCGGTGTTGCCATCGACTACCCGGCGCCGCCGCGGCCGGGGCTGGAACACCATCTGCTGCTGCAGGAGGGCAGGCTCGACATCACCATCGAGGGCGTGGCCTACAGCATGGCCGCTGGCGACTGCCTGCGCTACCAGCTGAACGGCGCCAGCAGCTTTGCCACGCCGGCTGACAGCGGCGCGCGCTATTTTCTATTCCTGGTGTGAGCCGGTTTGACGTTTGATGAAAGGTTGATGATGTCCATCCGAATATTGTGCGCGACAGAGATTGCTGATCGCCTGGCCGCACTGTCGGTCCTGCTGCACGATTGTGTGCATGACGGCGCCAGCATCGGTTTTATCCTGCCATTTGACCGGGCTGCCAGCGACCGTTTCTGGCTGCACAATGTGCTGCCGGCCGTCGAGCGCGGCGTGCGCCTGCTGCTGGTAGCCGAGATCGGCGGACAGCTAGCCGCTGCGGTACAGCTGGACTGGGACACGCCGCCCAACCAGGCGCACCGGGCCGAAGTGCGCAAGCTGCTGGTGGCGCCGGCCTTTCGCCGGCGCGGCCTGGCGCGTCAGCTGATGGAGCAGCTTGAAGTGCAGGTACTGCGCGGGCCGCGTCGGCTGCTGACGCTCGATACGCGCAGCGGCGACCATGCCCAGCCGCTGTACGCGTCGCTGGGCTACCAGGTGGCGGGCAGTATTCCGGCGTATGCGCTCGCGCCAGCCGGCGACAGGCTCGACGCCACCACGATTATGTACAAGCAGCTGTAGGGTTTTGCGGTGCGTTGGCAAACGGCGGTGCTACTGCGTGCGCAGATAAGCGAGCAGGTCGGCTACCTGCTGCGCGTTGCCCAGGCCCCAGAAGCGCATCTTGTTGCCGGGGATGAAGTCGGAAGGCGCCTTTAAAAAGCTGGCCAGGTTTTGTTCGGTCCAGACGATATTGGCGTTTTTCATGGCGGCAGAATAGCGAAAGTCGGTGGTCGAACCGGCCTTGCGCCCGACAACGCCGCTCAGTTGCGGCCCGAACGCGCCGCGCGCCGATGGTCCTACCTGATGGCAGGACGCGCATCGGTAGAAGACTGCCTTGCCGCCAACCGGGTCCCCTTTCAGGGGTGCCGCTTGCAGCAGTGGCGCGCCGCTCAGCAGCGCAGCAAGTGCCAGCGCCGTGCGATGGCGTCGTAATGCGCGCCGCACAGAGGCGTTGCGGACGTTGGCAGTGGCGGCGGGGGAGATCACGGGTGTAAACATAGTTGGACTTTACTTCAAATTCTGGCAGGTGCAAGCCGCCAAGGCCTGCGGTGTGTGAA
>Ga0308158_10000818_pt1 | contig 40889 bp, 37 predicted proteins | sample PhyBR2_FD_201038 | JGI IMG/M metagenome (GOLD analysis project Ga0308158, IMG submission 201038) | Phyllosphere microbial communities from UC Gill Tract Community Farm, Albany, California, United States - DLSLB.R2 | ecosystem: Host-associated > Plants > Phyllosphere > Unclassified | place: USA... | reverse complement strand
CCACCGGCCCCATCGTCGCCGTCTCCGACTACATGAAAGCCGTCCCCGACCAGATCCGGCAATTCGTCCCCAACGAATACGCCACCCTCGGCGCCGACGGCTTCGGCTTCTCCGACACCCGCGCAGCGGCCCGCCGCTTCTTCAAGAACGACACCCACTCCATCGTGGTGAAAGTCCTGCAGATGCTCGCGGCGAGGGGCGACGTGGAGGAGGGCGCGCCGTCGTACGCCATGGACCGCTACAAACTCCTGGACGTCAAGGCCGGCACCACCGGTGGGGCGGGTGGCGACGCCTGAGCGTTGCTCCCGTAGGGTGCAGCTATGAGTGGCGGAAGCGGGACCGGTTCAGCGGGAGTGAGGACCACCGGAGTGGTGCTCGCCGCAGGGGCGGGCACCCGCCTGGGGCTGGGCCCGAAGGCCCTGCTTCCGTACCGGGGACGCCCGTTGGTGGAGGCTATCGCCGGAACACTGCTCGACGGTGGCTGCCGGGAGGTGGTGGTGGTCCTCGGTGCAGGTGCGGCCCAGGTTGAGGCTGCCGCCAGGCTGGACGGCTGCCGCGTGCTGACCAACCCGGAATGGGAATCCGGAATGGGCAGTTCCTTCCTGCTCGGCAACCAGGCCGCGGACCCGTCAGACCACCTCCTTATCGCACTGGTGGACCAGCCCGGCCTGACCCCGGAAACCGTGGCACGGCTGCTGGCCCGCCACCGTCCCGGGCGGATCACCGCCGCCGCGTACCGCCGTCGTGATTCCAACGACGGCGGTGCGGCGGGGCTCCGCCGCGGGCATCCCCTGGTCATCGGCGCCTCCCTGCGCGACGCCGTGTGTGCAACGGTGACGGGTGACGCCGGGGCCCGTGGCTTCCTGCGGAGCCATCCGCATCTTGTGGATGAGGTTGACTGCAGCGACCAGGACACGGGCGAGGACGTGGATACACCGGACCAGCTTGGCCTTCTCCAGTAGCACCAGAACCCGGAGACCGTCAGGCGTGAGCCCGCAGGAACCGCTCGAGGGCATCCTCCCAGGGGGACGCGCCATGGCGAACGAGGTCGATGCTGCCCGGCCACTTTCCGCCCGGCCACTTTCCGTCCGGCCACTTCCGATCCGGCCAGCGTGGTGGTTCCCAGTCCTGGTGTTCGCTTTGGTAGTGGCGGCCGGTGGGTGAGGTCCAGCCGGGTGGCTCGTTTTTGGTGGCGGGGGTGGGTTTCCAGCCGGTGGTGTGGCGGAGTTTGTGGTGTTTCGGGCAGGGCTGACCCAGGTTGCTAATCCCGGTGGTGCCACCCTTGGCCCAGGCCAGAATGTGGTCGGCATCGTTGTCCAGGGAGTTGTTGCTGCACCCCGGAAACGGGCACTTCCCGTCCCGCAGCCGCAGCCAGGCCCGCATCGGCCCGGTCACCCGGTAACTCGTCCGGCCGATCTCCAACGGTGCCCCGTCCCGCGGATCCACCAGCACCCGGTAGAACGAGCCCGCACCCTCAGCGACGAGTGCCCGGGCCATTGACGGCGGGATGGGACCGTACCCGTCCAGCATCGCCGGTTCATCGGTCTGGCCCAGCAGGGAGAAGACCGGGACCGTGACCAGCACCTGCGCCCGGATCGGAGATTTCTGGTCAGTTCCCGCGCCGGCACTTATGCCGCCGTCAAGGATCACATCGGCGAAAGTGTCGGCCCGGAGCTGGGTCAGGGTCCTGCCCTCGCCCGGTCCCTGCATGCCCCGGGCGGCCACGGTGAGCCGGTTCCACCCGGCCAGCGCCTGGTCCGCGGGCAGGTACGCGGACAGCCAGGCCATCCCATCCTGATCAGCACGGAACTCCACCCGCCGGTCCCCGACCCCTTTGGCGTGGCGTTTTTCGATGGACCCGGCCTGGTGGCGTTCCCGCCAGGTACGGGCCTTGGCCTTGAACCGGTGCGCCGGCAACCCACCCACAGGGCACCCCCTCGCCGGGTCCGTGGCGTCCGGGTCCAGGAAATGCGCCTCCAACGCCGCAGCCCCATCAGGATCAAGGCACGCTGTCTCGTCCGCCATCACCACCGCGTGGCTCCAGGAGATCACCCCGGCCTGCAAAGCCTCCAACGTCCGCGGCAACGCCGCCGTGACAGCATGCGAGGTGACCAGGAACGAACCCGCAGCCCGCGGCCCCAAAGCCAACACGCACCCGACCTCCGCCGCGACCGCCATCTCCTGCACCCGCACCGGAACATCAGGACCCGCAACAACACCGGCGCTCTCCGCATACGCCACAGCCGCGCTGGCCTTCAAAGCCGCGATCCCGGCCTCTACCTCCCGGGCACCGGCCAGAATGTCCAGGCACCCATCCGCCAAACCAGCAAGAGGGTCAGCCGCAGAAAACGCCTCCGCCCCGCGCCTGTCAACCTCCGCGTTCAACACAGCAAGCGCAGCACGAATATCCGCATAAGCCTGAGCCACCGCTGCTTTCCCCATAAACCCATCATGACAAAGGGGTACGACAGTAAAGACCGGCCGCGGAGAGTCAGCTCAGGCCGGCATCCCACGCTCCAGCAATTGCTCCAGCCCCTGTTTGAAACCGGACCTGCCACCGTGGGCGGGATGCCGGATCTTCGGTACGTCAAGGCCGCTGCGTTGCAGGCTGTGCTGGGCCACATTGCCCACCGCCACGATGGTACTGATGCCGAACAGTTCCGCGAGCTCCTGCCAAAAAGGCGTGCCGAGCTTGGTCTCGGAGGGCCGGGGCGTGCGGTTGGACAAGGGATTTCCCGGTTGGTGCGGGTGCCAGGGAAAGGCACTCCACAGCAGTGGAAGGAACCCCACTTCTTCCAGGACCTGCCAGAGCACGGTGGCGGTGGGCTCCGCGGCAACTCCCGCGGCTTCGGGCGGCAGCACGTAGCCCTTGCCAGGGCCGAAAAGCCCAAAGCTGTTGGCGGCCCCTCCGAGGATGACCCTGTTGGTGAAGGGCACCCCGGTGATCCGCATGCCCCTGAAGCCGGGCGCCTCCCCCACCAGCAGTACCTTGGGCCGGCGTTCCAGCATCTCCTGCAGGTAGAGCTGCAGGTTGTGCCGCCGGAGCGCATTCTCCTGAACCGCGTGGTTGAAGAAATTGTTGGCCGCAGCACCCGTGTCGACCACTGCAAGCTGCTCAACGAATGCCGCGATGCCGGAAGCAGGCTCCACTCCAGCCACCTTGGACGCTGTAGTTACCAGCGCGGGTGGATGGCCTCGCGGAAGTAGTGGTCGTAGATCCAGCGGACGCCGTCGTCGAACTCTTTGCCGATGCTGACGCCAGCCGCGGCCGCGTTGGCACGGGCCTGTTCCACGTTGCGGGCGCCCGGAATCACGGTGCTGACCCCGTCCTGCGCAGCAATCCAGGCGATGGCGGCCTGGGCCGTGGTGGCACCGGAAGGCACCAGCTGCTCGAACTCCTTCACAGCTTTCAGGCCCAGCTCGTAGTCCACGCCGGAGAAGGTTTCCCCGACGTCGAAGGCCTCGCCCTTGCGGTTGTAGTTCCGGTGGTCGTTCTCCGCGAACGTGGTGTCCTTGGAATATTTGCCGGACAGCAGGCCCGATGCCAGCGGAACACGGGCAATGATGCCCACGCCTGCGGCTTTGGCGGCCGGCAGGACGTCGTCCAGCGGCTTGAGCCGGAAGGCGTTCAGGATGATCTGGACGGAAGCGGTTCCCTCGTGGCGGATCGCTTCCAGGGCCTCGTCCGTGCGTTCCACGGAGACGCCGTAGTTGCGGATGGCGCCCTCGGACACCAGGGTGTCCAGTGCGTCGTAGACCTCGTTATTGCTGTAGACGGGAGTGGGCGGGCAGTGCAGCTGGACCAGGTCCAGCGTGTCCGTCCCCAGGTTCTTCCTGGAACGGTCCACCCACTGGCGGAAGTTGGCCAGGGTGTAGTTTTCGGGCTGTTGTTCCATCCGGCGGCCCATCTTGGTGGCCACGGTAATGCCGAGGCCCGGGTTCTCCTTCAGGAACTTCCCGATGGCCTGCTCGCTGCGTCCATCACCGTAGACGTCGGCGGTGTCAAAGAAGGTGACTCCCGCTTCCATGGAAGCCGCGAGGATCGCCTGTGCCTGCGCCGGGTCCACGTTGCCCCAGTCCGCGCCGAGCTGCCAGGTGCCGAGCCCCACAATGGACACATTCCGTCCGGTCTTGCCTAAAATCCGCTGTTCCATCCCCCGACTATATGCAACGATGCAAGCCGGGGTCAGATCCGCCCCGCCCGGGGCCCACCCCGGGAGCCGCATGTGGCCCCCGGCGTGGTCCTATGCAGGAACCTGTTCCAGCCCGGGCACCAGTCCCGCTTCCTTGAGCCCCAGGTAGATCCGGTCACGGGCAATGGGCAGGGACGTAAACCGCACTCCCGTCGCGTTCCGGATGGCGTTGGCAAGCGCCGGAGCCACCGGATTAAACGGGCTTTCGCTCATGGATTTCGCCCCCAGCGGACCCATCTTGTCGTTCGTGTCGGCGAAGTACACCTCGCTGCGCGGCACGTCCGCAAACGTAGGGATGTGGTACTGCCTCAGGATGTCCGTGGTGACCTTTCCGGCGTCGTCCACCACCACTTCCTCATACAGCGTGGCACCCAGGGCCTGGGCGATCCCGCCCTCGATCTGTCCGCGGCACTGGCGCGGGTTGACCACCACCCCGGCGTCCGCTGCCTGCACGCTTTGCAGGATCTTCAGTTCGCCGGTGCCGCGGTTTACCGCCACCCGGAAGCCGTGCACGTTAAAGGCGACCGAGCGCGGTGTACCGCCCCAGCGCCCCTCCGCGGCCAGTTCGACGCCGGCATCCGCGGCGGCCTGCGCCAGTTCAGCCAGTGCCACGGGGGTTCCGTCGACCACCACGGCGTCACCGTCGAGGACACACGCGGACGCCTGGGTCTGCCGGATCCCGGCGGCAAAGGCGCGGATCCGGACAGCCAGCTCTTCCGCGGCTGCCAGGGTCGCCTTGCCGGCCACCACGGTGCCGGCGGAGCCGAACGCACCCGTATCGTGCTCCACCAGGTCGGTGTCCGACTGCCGCACCGCCACCCTGGAGGCCTCCGTGGACAAGGCTGTAGCCGCCAGCTGGGCGTGCACGGTGGTGGTGCCGTTGCCGAACTCGGCGGTCCCGACGTCGGCCTGGTACGTCCCGTCCGGCAGCAGCCGGAGCCGGGAATGGGCAAAGTGGCCGCGCGGGGGCACGGTGTCGATCATGGACAGGGCGGCCCCTTCACCCACCATCCAGTCGGGTCCAAGGTCATCCAGGCCTGCGTCCCGGTACCTGGCCTTGCCGCGGTCCAGGGCATCCCGGACCAGGTCCAGGCACTGGTCCAGTCCGTAGCTGCCGTAGTGGACGTCTTCCTCCGGGTCCGGCTGGGTGGACAGCATGTGGTCGCCCTCGCGGACCATGTTGCGCCGGCGGAACTCCAGCGGGTCCATACCGATTCCGGCGGCGAGCTCGTCCATGGCGGACTCAATGGCGAAGATCATCTGGCTCAGCCCGTACCCGCGGAACGCACCGGACGGCACGGTGTTGGTGTAGACCGAATGCGCGTCCACTTTCTTGTTGGCGCAGTTGTACACGGCCAGGGATTCGCCGCAGCCGTGGAACATGACGCCGGGGCCGTGGTTGCCGTAGGCGCCGGTGTTGGTCACGACGTCCAGTTCGAGCGCGGTCAGCCGACCTTCCCTGCTGGCCCCGGCCTTCAGCTTGATGGTGAACGGGTGCCGGGTGGTTGTGGCGGTGAACTGCTCGGTGCGGGTCAGTTCCAGCTGGACCGGCCGCTGCAGCTTCAGGGCCGCGAGCGCCACGAGGTCCTCGGTAAGGACCTCCTGCTTGCCGCCAAATCCACCGCCGACGCGTCCGGCCACCACATGCACTTTGTCTTCCGGCAAACCGAATACCCGGCACAGGGTGCGGCGGACCAGGAACGGGACCTGGCTGGACGTGCGGACCTGGAGCCGCCCTTCGGCGTCCACCGACGCGATGGCAGCGTGGGTTTCCAGTGCCACGTGCTGCACCCGCTGGGTTTGGTAGGTCTGTTCGTGGATAAAGTCGGCGGTGGCGAAGCCGTCAGCCACGCTCCCCAGCTCCGAGTGCAGTTCCGCCACCACGTTGCCGTCCGGCCGCGAGATGCGGGAGCGGGCGGCATCCTTGTCCCCGTGGAGCAACGGCGCGCCGGGACGCAGGGCCTCCTGCGGCGAGAAGACGGCGGGCAGTTCCTGGTATTCCACCTGGAGCGCCCGCACCCCGGCTTCCGCGGCGCCCACCGACTCGGCGACGACGGCGGCCACCCGCTGGCCAATGAAGCGCACCACGTCGTCCAACACCCGCGTATCGTCCGGGTCGTCGGTGAAGAGCTCGTGCTGGGCGGTGGAGAACAGCTGCTCCGGCGCATCCTCGTGGGTGAAAACCGCCACCACCCCCGGAATCTTCAGGGCAGCCTCCGTATCGATGGACACCACCCGGGCGTGTGCGTGCGGCGAGCGCAGGATCTTGAGGTGCAGCAGTGCCCGTTGCTGGTCACCCGGGAGATCCAGGGTGTAACGGGCGGTCCCGGTGACCACCGCCCGGCTGGCAGGCGCGGGAACGTCGTCGCCCAAACGGCCCGGCTCCGGGTCAGGCTGCCCCTCCCCTGCGATCCCGGACCCCGGTCCCTGGGGATCGGTGTGGCCGGCGTTCCCGCAGACCGCGTCGGCGATGGCGCGGTAGCCGGTGCAGCGGCAAAGGTTGCCTTTGAGGTTCCGGGGCAGGTTCTCCTTTTGGTCGTCGTCGAACGTGGCGGCCGTCATCACCATGCCCGCCGTGCAGAAGCCGCATTGGAAGCCTTGGCGTTCCATGAACTGCTGCTGCACCGGGTGCAGCTCCCCCTCGGGAGCACCGGCGGCGGCCAGCCCCTCGATCGTGGTGACCGCATGGCCCTCCGCGCGTACTGCCGGGTAGATGCAGCTGTGGACCGGCGTCCCGTCCACGTGCACGGTGCAGGCACCGCAGTCTCCGCCGTCGCACCCCTTCTTCACGCCGGTGTTGCCCTGCTCGCGCAGGAACGTCCGCAGGCATTGCCCCGGGCGCGGGTCCGCGTCGGCGGGGGTTCCGTTGATCTCGATGGCCATGCTCAGGCCCCTTTCGGCAGTGTGGTAGTCCCGGCGGCGGGCCTGTCGCCGGCCCGGGGCGGCCAGAAGTCGCCGGAGACAGGAACATCGTGGGCACCGGCGGGTGCGGCGAGTTCTGCGCGGATTTCCTCGGCCAGCCGGGAGGTCATGTCCCGGCGCCAGGCAGGCAGGCCGTGGATGTCATCGTGGTAGAGCCCGGCAGGGATGTGGTCATCCAGCGCGGCGGCCAGCCGGCCTGCGTCCGGGAGCGTGTCGAAGCGCAGCTGCACCGGCCGCTTGGTGGCGGCGGTGACCGTCAGGGTTAGGGAGGCGTCGCCGTCGAGCCGTCCGATGAGCAGCGCCCCGGACCGGCCCAGGTTGCTGAGGGAGAGGCGCCGGAAGGCCACGCGGGCGGAAAGGGCCGACGCCGGCAGGTGGACGCTGCGGAGCAGCTCGCCGGGTGCCAGGCAGTTTTTCCCATCCCCGGTGACGAACTCCGCCACGGGGACGGTACGGCTGGAACCGCCTGGCGCGAGGACGGTGGCCACGCCATCCAGTCCGGCGCACAGCGAGATGATGGGGCCGGCGGGCAGCGAGGTGCAGAGGTTGCCGCCCACCGTGGACATGTTCCACACCTTGAAGGACGCCACGAATGAATCGCAGCATGCACGGACCAGGTCCAGCCCCGGCCAGTTGAGCCCGGCTGCCTCCGGGGTACCGGGCAGGCCGTACAGCTGCGCGATGGTGCAGGTGGCTGCGAGCTCAAGCCCGTCTCCGGTGACGGTGATGGGCGTCCAGCCGGCGTCGCCGAGGTCCAGCAGCCGCTTGAGCGGCCGCGGGCCAAACGCATGGCTGCCGTAGGAGAAAAGGACCGTGCCGCCGGCAAGCCAGGCGTCGCCGTCGCGCCATTGTGCGGGGTCGGTGGTGCGGACCACCGCCTCGATGGTGTTCATGTCCATGCGATCTCCTGCGTATTAAGGTCTGTGGGCGCCGGGGCAGCCGGGTGGTGATGGATGGTGCCGGAGGTTTCCCGCAGCGGCTGGCAGCTGGCTGCGCGGGTGCGGGCGGCGATCAGTTCAGCGGTGACGGATACCGCCACTTCGGCGGGAGTGACCGCACCGAGGTCAAGGCCGATGGGTGAGTGGAGCTGGGCGATACGCTCCGGCGCGACGCCCGCGTCAAGGAGCTGCTCAACCCGTTGGAGGTGGCTCCGCCGGGACCCCATGGCGCCAACGTAGGCGAGGTCCAGGGCCAACGCCGTTTCCAGCAGGGGGAGGTCGAACTTGGGGTCATGGGTGAGGACGGCGGCCACGGTGCGGCTGTCCGTCCGGCCTGCCGCCGCTTCCGCTGCCAGGTAGCGGTGCGGCCAGTCGGTGACCACCTGGTCGGCGGCCGCGAACCGGGGCTGGGACGCGAAGGCTGGCCGGGCATCAACGAGGGTCACGTGGTAGCCCAGCAGCTTGGCTGCGGGGACCAGTGCGGCACCGAAGTCGTTGGCGCCGAATACCAGCATCCGCGGCGGGGCCAGCCTGGACTCCACCAGGATGGCGGGTTCCGCGGCAGGTCGAGCGTCGCCGGACTTGGCGGGGGCGCATTCGCCCGGCTGCAGGAGCCGGACCAGCCCGGCACCGCCGCTGCGCACCAGGGATTCCACCTGCAGGGCCGGTTCCCCGTGCAGCAGCGCTGCCAGCTCCGAAGATGCTGCCAGGCGGAAGGCGCCCGGATCGGAGAGGACGACGGCGGCACCTCCTGGAGTATCGAGCAGCCGTACCAGCGCCACGGCGTGGGCCGGACCCAGGCCGGCGAGCTGCAACAGGACGGCCCGAAGCGGGTGCGGGATTTCGCCAGGCACGGCGGCGGGTACGGGCTGGATCTGGATGCCCAGTTCGCCCCCGCAGGTGAGTCCGGCCGCGAAGGCATCTGCGGAACTGAAGCCAAAGGTCCCGTGGCGCGGGACGGCGTCGTCCATTGCCTCCTGGGCGAGCGCCACCACGGCGCCTTCCACGCAGCCGCCGGACAAGCTGCCCAGCACGTCACCGGAACCGGCGACCAGCATGGACGTTCCCACGGGCCGGGGCACAGACCCGGAGGCCGCCACGATGGTGGCCACGGCGAACTCCCGGGCTGCGAGCCGGGGCACCCAGGGGCCGAGCGAAGGGATCAGGTCAAGCATGGCGTCGCTCCTTCTTCCGCAGCGGTGGTGTCAATTGTCGGTCCTTCCGGGGGCCGGGCCAAGGGCTGGCACGGCCCCCGGAAGGAAAGGGCACTGCTTAGCCGCCCAGCAGGGCGTTGATCGGCCCGCGGGCGAAGTACACCAGGAACCCGGCGCTCACCACCCACATCAGCGGATGGATCTTCTTGGCCTTGCCGGATGCCGCCCCGATCACGGCCCAGCTCACAAAGCCCACGCCGATGCCGTTGGCGATCGAGTAGCTCAGCGGCATGGTCACGATGGTGAGGAAAGCCGGCAGGGCCACGGTGAACTTGGTGAACTTGATCTCCCGGATCTGCGCCATCATCATGGCCCCCACCACCACCAGGGCGGCCGCGGCAACCTCGAGCGGCACCACGCTGGTGAGCGGGGTGAGGAACATCGAGCCGAGGAACAGTACGCCCGTGACCACCGACGCCAGGCCGGTGCGGGCACCTTCGCCGATGCCGGCTGCCGAGTCGATGTAGACGGTATTGGAGGAACCGGAGGTGGCCCCGCCCGCCACGGCGCCGAAGCCTTCCACGATGAAGGCGGACTTCAGCCGCGGGAAAGTGCCGTCCTTGTGGGCGACGCCGGCGCTCTTGGCCAGGCCGGTCATGGTGCCCATGGCGTCGAAGAAGTTGGTGAACACGAGCGTGAACACCAGCATGGTGGCTGCGAGTCCGCCGATCCTGGCGAAGGAGCCGAAGAGGTCGAAGTGGCCTACGAGGCCCAGGTCCGGGGCGGACACCAGCTGGCCGGACAGGACCGGGGTGTTCAGGTGCCAGCCGCCGGGGTTGGTGGCGCTGGCGGGGCCCAGTTTCATGACTGCTTCCACGACGGCGGCCAGCACGGTGGTGCCGACGATCCCGATCAGGAGTCCGCCCTGGACCTTGCGTGCCACGAGGATGCCCATGGCAAGGAGGCCGACGACGAACACCAGCGTGGGCACGGAGGTGATGGAGCCGCCGTCGCCCAGCTGGACGGGCGGCCCGCCCGCGGTGGGCCGGACGAAGCCGGAGTCCACGAAGCCGATGAAGGCGATGAACAGGCCGATGCCGACCGTGATGGCGGCCTTCAGTTCCTTGGGCACGGCCCGGAAAATGGCCGTCCGGGCGCCGGTGACGCCGAACAGGACGATCAGGATGCCGTTGATCACCACCAGGCCCATGGCCTCGGGCCAGGTGACTTCCTGGATCACCGAGACGGCAAGGAAGGAGTTGATGCCCAGTCCGGCGGCGAGCCCGAACGGCAGGTTGGCGATGAGGCCGAAGAGGATGGTCATGACGCCGGCGGTGAGGCCGGTGACGGCGCCCACCTGCGCGGCGGAGAGCCAGCCTCCGGCGACGTCGGTGGGGGCGTTGTCCGCGCTGAACCCGCCCAGGATGAGGGGGTTGAGGATGACGATGTACGCCATGGTGAAGAAGGTGACCAGGCCGCCACGGAATTCGCGGGCAAGGGTTGAGCCGCGCTGCGTGATGTGGAAGAACCGGTCCAGGAGGGAGTCCGCCGCCGGCGGGGTGCTTCCCAGCCGCGTCCGTCCGGTTGCCTTTTGCGTTTCGCGTGCCGCTGCGGGCTCTGCGCTGTTGTTCCCGTTGGGGAGCAGCGCAGCCTGCTTTTCAGCGGAATTGTCCAGGATTGTCATGTCAGCCACCGGGCCCTAGTAGTCAATCCTGGTTTCGAGCGTGTTCCAGGTGGTGAACGGTTCCAGCGGGGCCGGGGCCTGGGGATCGCCCAGCTCCAGCTTGGAAACCGGCATCAGGGAATCCCTGTCCTGGTTGTCGAAGTATTCGTAGAACACGGCGTCGTCGAAGCCGACCGAGGCGGCGTCGTGGCGGTCCGCCGCGTAGACAACGCGGCTGACCCGTGCCCAGAGTGCGGAGGCCAGGCACATGGGGCACGGCTCGCAGCTGGTGTAGAGGGTGGCGCCGCTGAGGTCGAAGGTCCCCAGCTCGCGGCAAGCGGTGCGGATGGCGGTGACTTCAGCGTGGGCGGTGGGATCGTTGTCCGCAGTGACGCGGTTGACGCCGTCGAACGTCTTGCCGTCCGCCGTGACGATCATGGCGCCGAACGGGCCTCCGCTGTTGAGGACGTTGGCCGTTGCCAGCCGGATGGAGCGGGCCAAAAACTGTTCGGCCGTGACGGTGGTACTCATGATGCGACTTCCTTTTGCCGGGAAGCCTGTTGCCGCGCAGGACCAGTAGAACCAGGTGCGAACGGTTACCAGGCTTCAGCATGTGCTGTGAAGGTTAAGTTGCGCCTGGTAGATAGCTTCCCGGGTTCGGGCGCCCGCCTTTGGCAGAATCGAGATTAGCACCGCTTTGTGGGCCGCGCCATAGTTTTCTGGAAATTTAATTTCGCGATGTGAAATCTACGTTTCGCGCTCTTCACCGGCCCGTCCGTCTCCGCGGTCACAAACAGAGGCATTGACGCAGGCCAGGCCGCTTCCCTACTCTGGTCGCACCCGCGCCGCCCGACGGCACGGGAACCTGGATCAGCAGACAGGGCCTCACTGAGCTGGATTTACTGCACCGCATCCCGCTCAGACAAGGACAGCCCATGACCATTTCCTCCCCTGCCCCCATCAGCCGGCTCTGGATCAGGAATCCGTTGGCCGCGTTTACCGCCAACTCCCTCGACGCTTCCGGCGGGATCGTGGTCAGCGGCGGCGTCATCACCGAAGTCCTCGCCGCGGGGCAGCAGCCGTCCGCCCCCTGCACCGAAACGTTCGACGCCGGCAAACACGTACTGCTGCCCGGCCTGGTCAACACGCACCACCACTTCTACCAGACCCTCACCCGCGCCTGGGGCCCGGTGGCCAACGCCCCACTGTTCCCCTGGCTGCAGAACCTCTATCCAGTGTGGGCGCGGCTCACCCCCAAGGACCTGGAACTGGCCGCAACGGCTGCCCTCGCCGAACTGCTGCTGTCCGGCTGCACCACCGCAGCGGACCACCACTACCTCTTCCCGGCAGGGCTCGAGGATGCCATTGACATCGAGGTGGAAGCAGTGCGCCGGCTGGGCATGCGGGCCACACTGACCCGCGGCTCCATGACCCTTGGAACCGACGACGGCGGCCTGCCGCCACAGTCCACGGTGCAGGATCCGGAGGTGGTGCTGGCGGACAGCGAGCGCCTGGTTTCCACGTACCACGAGCGCGGCGACGACGCCGTGATCCAGGTCGCCCTGGCCCCGTGCTCCCCGTTCTCGGTCACGAAGGACATCATGGCCGAAAGCGCTGCCCTCGCTGAACGGCTGGACGTCCGGCTGCACACGCACCTGGCAGAGACCCTTGACGAGGAGGACTTCTGCCGGGAGATGTTCGGGTTGCGCACGGTGGACTACCTGGACAGCGTGGGCTGGCTGACGGACCGCACCTGGCTGGGCCACGGCATCCACTTCAGCGACGCCGAGATCACCCGCCTCGGTGCGGCGGGGACCGGCGTCGCGCATTGCCCCACCTCCAACATGAGGCTTGCCTCCGGTACAGCCAGGGTCTTGGAACTGGAGGATGCTGGGGTACCGGTGGGGCTCGGCGTGGACGGTTCGGCGTCGAACGATGCCTCCAACATGATCCTGGAAGCACGCCAGGCGCTCTACCTGCAGCGGCTGCGCTACGGGGCCGACGTTCCGGTGGAGCGGGCGCTGGGCTGGGCCACCCGCGGCTCGGCTGCCGTGCTGGGCCGGCAGCGACTGGGTCAGCTGGCACCCGGGATGCAGGCCGACCTGGCGCTGTTCACCCTGGATGAGCTGCGCTTCTCCGGCAGCCACGACCCCGTCGCCGCCCTCCTCCTCTGCGCCGCCGACAGGGCCGACCGGGTGATGGTCGGCGGGAAGTGGCGGGTGGTGGACGGCCAGATCCCGGGGCTGGACATACCGGGACTTATCGCGGAGCACTCAGCCGCGGCACGGCGCCTGGTCAACGGCGGCCGGTGAACGGCTGACAGCGGTCCGGGCCGCTGCTACCGTGGCGGCATGACCCCGTCAAAGACGCCGCCCGAGGTTCTCGACATCGATGGAATCGAAGTCCGCATCTCCAGCCCGGACAAGGTGGTATTCCCGGAGCCGGGGCTGACCAAGCTCGACCTGGTGCGCTATTACCTTGCAGTGGCGGAGGGCGCACTGCGGGGCGCGGGCGGCCGGCCCATGGTGCTCAAGCGGTTCCCGAAAGGCATTGACGCCGAGCCGTTCTTCCAAAAACGCGTGCCGGAAAACCACCCGCCCTTTGTTGGTACCGCCACACTGCATTACGCGTCCGGGACGTCGGCCGAGGAAGCCGTGATCCGGGATGCCGCCGGCCTGGCCTGGGTCATCAACCTTGGCTGCCTGGACCTGAACCCGCATCCCGTGCGGGCAGAGGACCTGGAACACCCGGACGAACTGCGGGTGGACCTTGACCCCATGCCGGGCGTGGACTGGTCGCAGATCGTGGATACGGCGTACGTGGCCCAGGAGGTGCTCGATGACGTGGGTTTGGTGGGATGGCCCAAGACCAGCGGGTCGCGCGGACTTCACATCCTGGTCCGCATTGCCCCGGAGTGGTCCTACTCCGATGTCCGGCTGGCTGCTGAAACCCTGGCACGGGAAGTGGAAAACCGGGCTCCCGGCCTTGCGACGGCACGGTGGTGGAAGGAGGAGCGCGGCGAGAGCGTCTTCGTGGACTTCAACCAGAATGCCAAGGACCGTACGGTCGCGTCCGCCTACTCAGTCAGGCCACTGCCGGATGCCCGCGTTTCAGCGCCGCTGACGTGGGAGGAGATGCGCACGGCCCGGCCTGGACAGTTCACTGTTCCCACGATGCTGAAGCGGTTTGCAGAAACCGGCGATCCGCACGCAGGCATTGACGGGGCGGCCGGATCGTTGGATGGATTGCTGGCCCTGGCGAAGGAACTGGGTCCGGCGGAGAAGGCTCCGCGCAGCGGCAACGGCTCCGGCCGCCGCCAGTCGCTGATGCCGCTCATCGAAGTGGCCCGGACCAGGACCAAGCCGGAAGCGCTGGCTGCGCTCGACGAATGGAAGTCCCGGCACGCCGCCGTCGTGGATTCCCTGCAGCCTGCCGACATCCTGGTCGACGGGATGCGCGGGTCCAGCTCGCTCTGGTACCGGGTACGGGTCAACCTGCAGCACGTCCCCGACGGCGAGCGGCCGCCGCAGGAGGAGCTCATCGCCGACTACGACCCCTGGGCCGGCAAGCAGTGGCCGGGGCGGCCCGGCCACTGAGGAACGAGCACGCGGGGAACCGGCAACTGGGGTACTGGCAGCCGGAGGGCAAGTTCCGGGCTACTGCCAGGCCCGCACCCAGTCCACCTTGATGGCTCCGGTTTTGCCCAGGACCAGTTTGTCTGGGTTGATGCCGACATTCAGGAGGAGGTAGTGCGGGGCATTGCCGTCGCTGGTGGGGTAGGAAAACTCAAGCTTCCCGTCGAAGTAGACGTCGTTGACGCCGGCCTTCCGGTGCACCCCGTAGGTGTGGTAGCCGCCCGCCCAGCATCCAATGAACCATTTTGCGGGATCCCTGTCCGCAGAGTGATAGACCGTGGTCATGGTCCCGGCGAGGGGTTCTGCAATGTCGATCTCGCCGGTTGCGGGGAACTTTTGGCCGGTGGTCCACCAGGCCGGCCAGTTGTAGATACCGCCCGAGCAGGTTCCCGGGAAGTAGATCCGGGCCTCAACGTAGCCGGTGGTGTACTGGAACCCCACATGGCCCGGAACGCCGTCCTTGGGATTGGTGGACAGCAGCGCGCCCGATTCTGCGTCGGACAGCTGCAGGACCGCGTTTCCGTTCTCCACTTTGACATTGCTGGAACAGGTCTTGACCCCGTTCTTTGTCGATCCGGGATGGCAGTCACGGAACCAGTAGGGAGTCCAAAGACTGGTGTTGAGGGTGTCGAATTCCTCATCGAGCACCAGCTTCCACGCTCCCGGAGGGCCAAGCGGACCGCCCTCCTTGCTGGCCACAACGGGAGTGCCCTTGACCAGGGCTTCACTTACCGGGCCATCGGCGGGGGTTTCCTGGGCTTTGGCCGGTTCTTCCGCGCGTGGCTGCTCCGCTGCCGGCGGCTGGGCAGCTGATGCGTCAGTCCCACCCGGAGCGGCCGGCTGTTCCGCACCAGTGCCACCGGTGGAATCTGAAAGCGCGGGCCCGGGGTCGGTACCGGCCACCGACGCCTCCTGTCCGGGCGGTGAGGCATCAGGCTGCCCCGCCTGCAGCATGGCACTGCCCGAGAGCCCTGCAACGACCAGCACACAGCACAGGACCTGCAGTAGGCGGGCTGTGGCTTGTGGCATCGCTGTCCTTCCCTCGCACGTAATGGCGATGGCCAGACCAAGGACGAAGCCTCCAAGCCCACGGTCGGCTGTCTATCGTGCAAGGCTAGAAGAATTTCCCACGCCAGTCCCGAGTAGCGGCTACTCAGCTTTAGGGACGGCTTTTACGCGCTTTCACGGCCGGGGTACGCAGCGACTGGATCCACCGGGACAGGCGCCCGGTGGAGTGGAGGCGCTCCTCCGGCACGTACAGATCAGGGTCGACTCCTCCGCCGAGGGGGAGGTAGAACTCCTGCGCACCGGGCCCTGCGGACGGTGCTGCCGGAACAGGATGGTTGTCTTGCTGGTACATCGGAACCTCCTTTTTCATATTATGGAAAGCAATTTCTGCTATGTGAAAAGAATAGGCGGGCGCTGGGAGGCGGTCAAGGGGTTAGCCCTACACTCCCGGCACCCGGACGGTCATAAACGGAATTTTCAATCTGTGATGTACACCACCGGATTGCAGGGGTACGCTGGTATGCAACTCGTGGCGCAGGTCACGTAACCTGGGAGCAGCAGGCAGGGTCGTAATGAGCTGGCATCAACGGATGCCGGCTCTTTTTTTGTTGGGTCGGCTCCATCGGAAACGCGCATGAAACGCGCGCTTAATTTCAGTGATGGAACCTAGGTTCCACTTACCGGAAGTTGGGAAAAGACCATGAGCAGCAAGATCATCCTCGGCGAAAACCAGTACGGCAAGGCAGAAGTGCGGGTCGTCAAGATCACCCGCGACACGAACCGCCACGAGATTGAGGACCTGAATGTCACCTCGCAGCTGCGCGGCGACTTTGCAGCGGCCCACCTGGAGGGCGACAACGCCCACGTGGTGGCCACCGACACCCAGAAGAACACCATCTACGCCTTTGCCCGCGAAGGCATCGGCTCGCCGGAAGAGTTCCTCCTGCGCCTCGGGGAGCACTTCACCTCCAGCTTCGACTGGGTCACCGGCGGACGCTGGGAAGCCGAGTCCTACGCCTGGGACCGGATCCAGGCCCACGGCAGCGAACACGACCACTCGTTCGTCCGCAACGGCCAGGAAGTCCGGACCGCGGTCCTGGTCCGGGACGGCGCCACCAGCCACCTCATCTCCGGACTGAAGGACCTGACCGTCCTCAAGTCCACCCAGTCCGGCTTTGTCGGCTACCCCCGGGACCGCTACACCACCCTCCCCGAGACCACCGACCGCATCCTGGCAACGGACGTTTCAGCCCGCTGGCGCTTCAAGACCGGCACCGATTTCAGCGCGCTGGACTTCAACAAGAGCTACGACGACGTCAAGGGCCTCCTGCTCGAAGGCTTCACGGAGAAGTACTCCCACGCCCTGCAGCAGACATTGTTCGACATGGGGACCAAGGTGCTTGAGGCGCACAGCGAAATCGACGAGATCAAGTTCTCCATGCCCAACAAGCACCACTTTCTGGTTGACCTCTCGCCGTTCGGCCTGGACAACCCCAACGAGGTCTTCTTCGCGGCCGACCGTCCGTACGGCCTGATCGAGGCCACCGTCCAGCGCGACGATGCAGCGGCAGCCCCGGCGGCCTGGTCCGGCATCGCCGGCTTCTGCTAAAGCACTCCACCAGGTGGTTGAGCCTGCCGGGTTTTCGCGACCCGCAGGCTCAACCGCCAAACCCTGAAGCACCTCCCACAGCCTTACCTGTTAGCCAGACACCAGTTAGCCAGACGATGACGTCTGCCATGAACCAAGAAAGTCTGCCATGAACATCAAGAAGAAACTGGCCCCTTCCGCCGCCCAGCGAGGCGCCCGGCCGGCCCGTCCGGAAGACCAGCGGCTCCCGATCGGAAGCATGTTTGCCTACGGCTTCCAGCACGTCCTCACCATGTATGGCGGCATCATCGCCCCACCCCTGATCATCGGTGCCGCCGCGGGGATGAATTCCCAGGACATCGGCCTGCTCATTGCTGCCTGCCTTTTCGTTGGCGGCCTGGCCACCATCCTGCAGACCGTCGGCGTCCCCTTCTTCGGTTCCCAGCTGCCCCTGGTGCAGGGCGTGTCCTTCGCAGGGGTTTCCACCATGGTGGCCATCGTCCACGGCGGCGGCGGAATCCAGGCTGTCTTCGGCTCTGTCATCGCAGCGTCCCTGATCGGGCTGCTGATCACACCGCTGTTCTCGAAGATCATCCGGTTCTTCCCACCGGTCGTCACCGGCACAGTGATCACCACCATCGGCCTGACGCTGATGCCGGTCGCAGCCAACTGGGCCATGGGCGGAAACAACAAGGCACCCAACTACGGCAGCGTGGCAAACATCGGCCTGGCCGCAGCCACCATGGGCATCGTCCTGCTCCTGAGCAAGGTGGGCAGCGCAGCGATTTCCCGCCTGTCGATCCTGCTGGCCATGGTCCTCGGCACGCTGATCGCGGTGGTCTTCGGCATGGCCGATTTCTCCAAGGTAGGCCAGGGCGAAATCGTCGCCTTCCCCACCCCGTTCGCCTTCGGGCCGCCCACGTTCGAACTCGCCGCCATCGTCTCCATGCTGATCGTCATCCTGGTCACCCTCACGGAGACCTCCGCGGACATCATCGCGGTGGGAGAGATCGTGGGCACCAAGGTGGACTCCAAGCGGATCGGCAACGGCCTGCGCGCGGACATGCTCTCCAGCGCCGTCTCCCCGCTCTTCAACTCCTTCACCCAGAGCGCCTTCGCCCAAAACGTCGGCCTGGTGGCCATCACCGGCGTCAAGAGCCGTTTCGTGGTCAGCGCCGGCGGCGTGATCCTGGTGGTCCTTGGCCTGCTTCCCGTCCTGGGCCGTGTGGTCGCAGCGGTGCCCACCCCCGTCCTGGGCGGCGCCGGCGTCGTACTCTTCGGGACGGTCGCGGCCAGCGGCATCCGGACCCTGTCCAAGGTGGACTACAAGAACAACATGAACCTGATCGTGGTGGCGGCCTCCATCGGCTTCGGGATGATCCCCATCGCCGCCCCGACCTTCTACGACCAGTTCCCCACGTGGTTCGGCACCATCTTCCACTCCGGCATCAGCTCCGCCGCCGTGATGGCCATCCTGCTGAACCTGCTGTTCAACCACCTCCGGGCCGGCAATTCGGACAACCAGTCCGTCTTCGTGGCCGGCACCGAACGGCTGGTGCGCGCCGAAGACCTCCACTGCCTGGCAGAAGGTGACCGGTTCGAAAACGGCAAGCTGATCGACTGCGACGGCAAGGAAGTCCCCGTCCAGTCAGCCGAAAAGGCGCCAGAACATTAGCAAGGACACCGCGAACGACGGCGGCCCGCACCTTCCAGCGAAGGTGCGGGCCGCCGTCGTCCGCTGTTGTGACGCGTCAGGTGCGGTTGAGCTCGCGGGAGATTGCCTCGGCCGCTTCCCGGAGGATCGGCACGGCCTTGTCGGCGAAGTTTTCATCCACCCGGGACACCGGGCCGGAGACCGAGATCGCGGTGGGCGTGGGGGCGTTGGGCACTGCCATGGCGAAGCAGCGGACGCCGAGCTCCTGCTCCTCCTCGTCGATGGAGTAGCCCCGCTCGCGGATGAGCTTGAGGTCGGCCAGGAGTTCCTCCACGTCGCCGATGCTCTTGGGGGTGGGGGTGGGCATCCCGGCGCGGGCAACGATGCCGCGGACGGTGTCGTCGTCGAGCTGGGCCAGGATGGCCTTCCCGACGCCGGTGGCGTGGGTGTGGGCGCGCCGGCCCACCTCGGTGAACATGCGCATGGAGTGCAGCGAAGGCACCTGCGCCACGTAGATCACCATGTCGGAATCCAGCACGGCCATGTTGGAGGTCTCCCCCAACCGGTCCACCAGGATCTTCAGCTGGGGCTGCGCCAGCGCACCGAGCTGCTTGTTGGCCCCCTCACCCAAACGGATGAGCCGGGGGCCCAGCGCGTAGCGCCGGTTGGGCAGCTGGCGGATGTAGCCCAGCGACACCAGGGTGCGGAGCAGGCGGTGGATGGTGGGCAGCGGCAGGTCGGTGGAGGACGAGAGCTCGCTGAGGGTGACGTCGCCGCCGGCATCAGTGATGAGCTCCAGCAGTTCGAAGACGCGCTCCACCGACTGCACCCCACCGGACGCTTTTTCTGCCATTCCGTTGTCTCCTGTGGCTCGGAATCCGACAACTCTTATCCGCATCGTGAAAAGAGTTGCTTAGAACACCCAAGATACAGCACGGCCGTCCCCACGGCGATGCGAGCGTACAGTCGCATTCGGAGGGGTTGTGTTTCCATAAAGTAGATAATAATATCCATAATACGAAAACATTCGGATCAGAGCAGAAGCCGGACCCGGCCCAATCAGGAGGACATTCAATGGCGAACCCCAGCCCCGGAAATTCGATCACCCTGCGCGTGGAAGCGCCGTCAAGCTTCAGCGCCACCAGCGAGCTCGCCGCAGCCGTGGGAGCTGCCGGCGCCGCGATCACCGCCCTTGACGTCACCGAGTCCCACCACGAGACCCTGGTGGTTGACGTCACCTGCAACACCACCGACGACGCGCACGCCGCCCGCGTCAAGGACGCGCTCAACGCGCTCGACGGCGTCACGGTCCAGCACGTCTCGGACCGCACCTTCCTGATGCACCTGGGCGGCAAGCTCGAGGTGGTCCCCAAGGTCCCCCTGCGCAACCGTGACGACCTCTCCCGGGCCTACACCCCCGGCGTCGCCCGCGTCTGCCTGGCCATCGCCGAGGACCCCGCCGCCGCGCGGAACCTGACCGTCAAGCGCAACACGGTGGCCGTGGTCACCGACGGATCGGCGGTGCTGGGCCTGGGCAACATCGGCCCCGCCGCGGCCCTTCCGGTCATGGAGGGCAAAGCCGCCCTGTTCAAGCAGTTCGCCAACGTCGACGCCTGGCCCGTCTGCCTGGACACCCAGGACACGGAGGAAATCATCCGCACCGTCAAGCTCCTGGCACCGGTCTTCGGCGGCGTAAACCTGGAGGACATCGCCGCGCCCCGCTGCTTCGAGATCGAGGCCCGCCTGCGCGAGGAACTGGACATCCCGGTGTTCCACGACGACCAGCACGGCACGGCAATCGTAACCCTCGCCGCCCTGGTCAACGCCCTGCGCGTGGTGGACAAGAAGATCGCGGACGTCAAGATCGTGGTGTCCGGGGTGGGTGCCGCCGGCTCTGCCATCATCCAGCTGCTGAAGGCCCAGGGTGCCCGGCACATTGTGGCCGCAGGCCGCTCCGGTGCCATCCACAAGGGTGAGGCGTACAACGATCCGCACCGCACCTGGATTGCGGAAAACACCAACCAGGAAGTCTTCTCCGGCAGCCTGCACGAGGCCCTGGTGGGCGCTGATGTCTTCATCGGCGTCTCCGCCCCGAACATCCTGGAAGAAGAGCACATCGCGTCCATGGCGAAGGATGCCATTGTATTCGCCATGGCCAACCCCACTCCGGAGGTGGACCCGGCCATCGCCTCCCGGCACGCCTCCGTGGTGGCCACGGGCCGGAGCGACTTCCCGAACCAGATCAACAACGTCCTGGCCTTCCCCGGTCTGTTCCGCGGGCTCCTCGACGTGGGGGCGAGCGACATCACCCCGGACATGCTGGTGGCCGCTGCCGAGGCAATCGCCAACCGGGTGAATGATAATGAGCTCAATGCGAGCTACATCATCCCCAGCATCTTCGATCCGCACGTGACCGCCGACGTCGCGGCAGCAGTGGCCGCCGCGGCACACGCCTCAAATGTGGCAACGGCTGCTGAACCGGCCGATTCCGCCGCGGAGCCTGCACTGGCCTCCGCCTGACCGCCCGACTTCCAGCCAAAGGAAAGGACCAGAAATGGCCATCACCGTCACCGATCCCCGTCCGATCAACCGCGCAGAGGAGATCCTCACGCCCAAGGCGCTGGCCTTCGTTGAGGAGCTTCACAACCGGTTTGCCGGCACCCGCAACGAGCTCCTGGCGGCCCGCGCCGTCAAGCGGCAGCGCGTGGCGGAAACGGGCAAGCTGGACTTCCTGCCGGAGACCAAGGACGTGCGCGACGGCGACTGGAAGGTTGCGCCCGCACCGGCAGCTTTGCAGGACCGCCGGGTGGAGATGACCGGACCCGCCTCGCCGGCGAAGATGGCCATCAATGCCCTGAACTCCGGCGCCAAGGTGTGGCTGGCGGACCTCGAGGACGCCAGCACGCCCACCTGGGCCAACGTCATCGACGCCATCCTGAACCTCCGCGATGCCGCCCAGGGCACGCTCAGCTACACCTCGGAGGAAGGCAAGGAATACCGGCTCCGCACCGACGCGCCGCTCGCCGTCGTGGTGGCCCGCCCGCGCGGCTGGCACATGCAGGAGAAGCACCTCCTGGTCAACGGCGAACCCGCCGTGGGCGCATTGGTGGACTTCGGCCTGCACTTCTTCCACATCGCCAAACAACTGGTCCTCAACGGGCAGGGCCCGTACTACTACCTGCCGAAGATGGAAAGCCACCTCGAAGCGCGGCTGTGGAACGACGTGTTCGTTTTCGCCCAGGACTTCCTCGGACTGCACCAGGGCACCATCCGCGCCACGGTGCTGATCGAGACCATCCCGGCGGCGTTCGAGATGGACGAGATCCTCTATGAACTGCGGGACCACGCCTCCGGCCTCAATGCCGGGCGCTGGGACTACCTGTTCAGCATCATCAAGTACTTCCGGGACGCCGGCGAGGAATTCGTCCTGCCGGACCGCGCGTCCGTGGCGATGACCGCCCCGTTCATGCGCGCCTACACCGAACTCCTGGTCAAGACCTGCCACCGGCGCGGCGCCTTCGCTATGGGCGGCATGGCCGCGGTCATCCCCAACCGGCGCCACCCCGAAGTCACCGAGGCCGCCTTCGAGAAGGTCCGCGCGGACAAGACCCGCGAGGCCAACGACGGGTTTGACGGCTCCTGGGTTGCCCACCCGGACCTGGTGCCCACCTGCCGCGAAGTCTTCGACTCCGTGCTCGGCGACAAGCCCAACCAGGTGGACAAGCAGCGGCCCGAGGTGTCGGTCACTGCGGAGCAACTGCTGGACGTCCAGTCCGCCGGCGGCCAGGTCACCGAGGCCGGCCTGCGCCTGAACCTCTACGTGGCCGTTGCCTACACGGCCGTGTGGCTGTCCGGGAACGGCGCCGTGGCCATCCACAACCTCATGGAGGACGCCGCCACGGCCGAGATTTCCCGCTCGCAGGTGTGGCAGCAGATCCGCAACAAGTCCATTCTCGCGGACACCGGCAACACGGTCACCAGGGAGCTGGTGGAAAAGATCCTGGCGGAGGAAACCGAGCGGCTCCGCACCGAATTCGGGGACGAGGCGTTCCGCCGCTACTACCAGCCGGCCAGCGAACTGATCGCAGACATCTGCCTGTCGGATGATTACACCGACTTCCTCACCACGCCCGCCTACGAGCTGGTGGGCTGAGATGGCAGCACCCAAGTTCTCGCTCTCCGCGGGGGACCTCGCGCACATCGACGGGCAGCTTGCCGCCACGGACCGGCTGCTGGAACAGAACTACCCGGGCGACGACGGCTCCCGCCAGCCCGTGCACACGGTGTACGTCCCCGCGGACCGTTTCACGCCGTCGCTCGCGGCCGACTGGGGCGCCCAGGCAACGGCGACGGCGGAAGCACACGGCGGGTTCGGAAAACTCTGCGAACTGCTGGGCCAGGACGCGGGCCTCGCCCAGGCCGTCGCGGGCCGCGTCGAAGCCAAGCTCACCAATGAGCCGATCGAGGACCTGCGCCTGGACTTCGAGGACGGGTTCGGGGACCGGGGCGACGACGCCGAGGACGCCGCAGCGGTTGCGGCAGCGTCCGCGGTGGCCCGGGCCGTGGCGGCGGGGTCCGCTCCCCCGTTCATCGGCATCCGCTTCAAGTGCTTTGAGGCTCCCACCCGGGCCCGTGGCCTGCGGACGCTCGACCTGTTCGTGTCCGGCCTGGCCGCAGCCGGCGAACTGCCGGACGGCCTGGTCCTCACCCTGCCCAAGGTCACCACGGTGGCCCAGGTCCAGGCCATGGACTATGCGGTCTCCCGGCTCGAGGAGATCCACGGGCTGGCCGCCGGCCGACTCCGGTTCGAGGTGCAGGTGGAAACGCCGCAGCTGATCCTGGGCCCGGACGGCACGTCACCGGTGGCGCAGCTCCCGCACGCCGTCCCCGGCAGGATCAGCGGCCTGCACTACGGCACCTACGACTACTCGGCGTCGCTGCAGATCTCCGCCGAATACCAGTCCATGGAGCACCCGGTTGCCGACTTCGCCAAGGAAGTCATGCAGCTCGCCGTGGCAGGCACCGGCATCCGGCTCTCCGACGGGTCCACCAACATCATCCCGGTGGGCGACAACGTGGAGAACGCCTGGCAGCTGCACGGGCGCCTGGTCCGAAGGTCGCTGGAACGCGGCTACTACCAGGGCTGGGACCTGCACCCGGCCCAGCTGCCCAGCCGCTTCGCCGCCACCTATGCCTTCTACCGCGAAGGCCTGCCAGCTGCCGCCGCCCGCCTGCGCAACTACGTGGAGCGGACCGAAGGCGGCGTCATGGACGAACCCGCCACCGCCCGCGCCCTGGCCGCCTTCGTCCTTCGCGGCGTCCAGTGCGGCGCAGTCGGCGCCGAGGAAGTCCAGGCGCTTGCCGGCGTCGGACTTCCCCAACTCACCGCCCTGGCCCACCCGCGGCTCGCCACCACCTCCAATTCCTAGCCAAAGGATCCCTTTCAATGGGCAAGTACTACTCCCCCACCGGCGGACTCCCGCCGCAGACCCACCTCACCACCGAACGGGCCATCGTCACCGAGGCCTACACGGTGATCCCCAAGGGCGTGATGACGGACATCGTCACGTCCAACCTGCCGGGCTTTTCAAACACCCGGTCCTGGATCATCGCCCGCCCCATCTCCGGCTTCGCCACCACCTTCTCCCAGCTGATCGTTGAAATCGGCCCGGGCGGAGGAGCCCCGAAGGCCGAATTCGAGGCCGGCGTCGAAGGCGTCATCTTCGTCACCCGCGGCAAGGTCAACCTCACCCTCGACGGTGAACTGCACCCGCTGGAGGAAGGCGGCTACGCCTACCTCGCTGCGGGTTCGGAATGGGGCCTGGAAAACGTCTCGGACGAGGTCGTGTCCTTCCACTGGATCCGCAAGGCCTACGAACGGCTGGAAGGGTACGAGGCCAAGTCCTTCGTCACCAACGAAAAGGACGTGGAGCCCACGTCCATGCCGGACACCAATGACGTCTGGAAGACCACGCGGTTCACGGACTCGAACGACCTCGCCCATGACATGCAGGTGAACATCGTGACGTTCCAGCCAGGCGGGGTCATCCCGTTCCCCGAAACGCATGTGATGGAACACGGCCTGTACGTCCTGGAAGGCAAGGCCATGTACCTGCTGAACAACGACTGGGTGGAGGTGGAGGCGGGCGACTTCATGTGGCTGCGCGCCTTCTGCCCGCAGGCCTGCTATGCAGGTGGCCCCGGTGAATTCCGCTACCTGCTCTACAAGGACATGAACCGCCAGGTGAAGCTCACCTAAGCGCCCCTGACCCATCCGGGCAGACAGCAGAGGCCGTTATGGAATGTCCATAACGGCCTCTGCTGTTGATGCTGTTGGTCAGGCGCCGGGGTTCAGGACCACCTTGATGCAGCCGTCTTCCTTCTTCTGGAACTTCTCGTACAGGGCAGGCGCCCCGTCCAGGCCCGAACGGTGGGTGACCAGGTCCATGACACCCAGCGGATCGCCGTCGTCCTCCACGAGCGGGAGGATGTCATCGGTCCAGCGACGCACGTTGCACTGGCCCATGCGCACCTGGAGCTGCTTGTCGAACATGGTGAGCATCGGCATGGGGCTGGCCTGTCCGCCGTACACGCCGCTCAGGGACAGCGTGCCGCCGCGGCGTACCGCGTCGATGGAGGCGTGCAGGGCCGCGAGCCGGTCCACGCCGCCGGTCTCCATCGCCTTCTGGGCCAGCTTGTCGGGCAGGAGGCCCAGCGCCTGGTGGGCAAATCCTGCCACCGGGGATCCATGGGCTTCCATGCCGACGGCGTCAACCACCGCGTCCGGGCCGCGCCCGGCGGTCATGTCCCGGAGTTCGTCTCCAATGGTCTTGCTGTAATCGAGCGTTTCCACGCCGTGCCGTGCCGCCATTTCCCGCCGTTCAGCGACGGGGTCGATGCCAATAACCCGGAAACCGCGGTGCACCCCGATGCGGCTGGCGAACTGGCCAACCGGCCCCAGGCCGAACACTGCGAGCGTGCCGCCCGCCGGGACGTCCGCGTATTCCACGGCCTGCCAGGCGGTGGGGAGGATGTCGGAAAGGAACAGGTAGCGTTCGTCCGGAAGCTCGCTGCCCACCTTCACCGGCCCGTAATCGGCGTGCGGCACGCGCAGGTACTCGGCCTGGCCGCCGGGGACTGACCCGTACAGCTCGGAGTAGCCGAAGAGGGCGGCGCCGGATCCCTTTTCCCTGACCTGGGTGGTCTCACACTGGGACTGCAGGCCCTGCTTGCACATGTAACAGGAGCCGCAGGAAATATTGAACGGAACCACCACGCGGTCGCCCTTGCGGAGATTCGAAACGCCACTGCCTACTTCCTCCACGATGCCCATCGGCTCGTGGCCAATGACGTCGCCCTTGTGCATGTAGGGGCCCAGGACCTCGTAGAGGTGCAGGTCGGAGCCGCAGATCGCGGTGGAGGTGATCCGGACGATCGCGTCCGCGGGTTCCTGGATGACGGGATCGGGCACTTCTTCAACGCTTACCGACCGCTTTCCTTGCCACGTCAGTGCTTTCACAGTCTCCCTTTCGTCTGCTGTGCCCCTGGAGTTCTCCCGGGGCGGGGCAGGGCACCCGCGGGCACCCTTTCTTCGACGCTATCTGTTTTGGGCGAAAAAAGTAAGCATGCTGATTAAAAGGTTGTGGCCCCCACCCAGTGCCCATAGCGTAGGAGAGTCGGGAAGAAAGAAAGGGAACGCCATGTCGCTCTACCAGCCGGAACCGGTCGAGATCTCCACCCGCATGCGTCCGGGTGAATGGACGGAAGAAAGCCTGGCGGAACTGGTCAGCACCTACCGGATGCGCATCGAGGAGATGGGGGCGCCGGCCTCAGAGGTGGCCACCGACATCGAGCGGAACGACGACGGCTCGGTGAAGGTGGTGGTGTCGTGGACAAAGCCCGCCATCGCCGGCGACGAGGATTCCGTGCCGGGCGGGCAGCCACTGTAGGCCGGTCAGCCTTCCTGGCGGTGCGGCTGCAGCGCAAGCAGCCGGCCGATGGCGCTTGAGCCCAGGTTCTGGAGCAACTGGCGCGGCCCGTCGAAGACCTCAACGGCACCCGCTTCGCGGAGCTGTGCCGCCTGGATTCCACCGCAGGTAAGTCCGATGGCAGGAATGCCCAGCGCGCCCGCCGCCTTCATGTCCCATACAGCGTCGCCCACGTAAACGGCATTGGCAGCCTCGACACCCACGGCCTCCAGGGCGGCTTCCAGGATGTCCGGTGCAGGCTTGCTCTCCTCCGCGTCGTTGGCGCTGGTGGCGGCATCAATGAAGGAGTCGGCGTCCAGCACGGAGCGCATGACCTGCAGGTCCCTTTCCCGCGCCGAGGACGCCAGGGCCACGGCCAGGCCTCCGGCATGGCACTGGCCCAGCAGGTCCTTGGCGCCATCAAGGGTGCGGAGCGAGGGCCAGTGCGAGGCATACAGCGCGCCATGGCTGGCCATGATGTCCTCATCCTCATCCCGGTTCCGGCCATCCGGAAGGAGGGTGTCCACCAGCCGGGCGCCGCCCATGCCCACGAGCTGGTGGATGGCTGCCATGGGGACGTCGTGGCCATACTGGCGGAAGGCATTCCACCAGGCGATGGTATGGATGTACGACGAGTCGATCAGCGTACCGTCGACGTCAAACAGGACCCCCCGGCGGGGGCCGCCAGGGGGTGTGGTGGATTCGGCCATCAGCCCACCGCTGCCCGTCGGGCGCCGGGGGCCTTTTTCAGCTTGGCCGCTTCCTCCTTGGGAGAACTGACCGGCCGGACGCGTTCCCGGATGACGGATCCGGCGCCGTCCAGGCTCTTGTCCCGGATCAGGCCCGTGCCGGCAATTTCCCGGGCCATCGCAACGCCCGCCACAGCGGCCCGCTTGGTGGGGAAGGTAACCGAGATGGCCATCAGGTTCCCGCTTCCGTCCATCATCCTGATCCGGTAACCGCCGTCAGGGGCATCCACGAGTTCAAAAAATCCGGCCATAACTATCACTCCTCCGTCAATCACGGCACTGTGCTTGGGAGCACTCCATGAGGTGTTAGTAAGTATACTTATCTATCCTGCGAAGGAGAAGTTCCAGCCCCGTCCGCGCCGCCTCAGCGCGTATCCGCCTGTGCAGACGGAAGGGGGGTGTCACTGCGCCGAACCGTATCCTGATGAAGCTCCAGGGCGCTAGTCACAAGGGCGAAGTGGCTGAATGCCTGCGGTGTGTTACCCAGTTGGCGCCCGGCTTTCACCGCCCACTCCTCGCTCAGGAGCCCCACGTCGTTGCGCAGTTCCAGCAGGCGTTCGAAGAGCTCGCGCGATTCCTCGTGGCGCCCGGCCCCCAGGAGGGCCTCCACCATCCAGAATGAGCACGCCAGGAAGACGCCCTCGTCGCCCGGCAGGCCGTCGTCGCTCTCTTCCGGCTTGTACCGCAGCACGAAACCGTCCTGGGTCAGCTCCCGCTGAATGGCGTCGATGGTTCCTATGACCTTGGGGTCGTCGTTCGGCAGGAAACCCACCCTGGGAATCAGCAGCAGGCTGGCGTCGAGCTCCGGCCGGCCGTAGGACTGCACAAACGTATTGCGCCGGGCATCGAAACCGTTGGCCATGATGTCCCCGCGGATCTGCTCCCTCAGCGCCTCCCAGCGCTCCACCGGGCCCGGCAGCCCGGACTCACGCACGCCCTTCACCATCCGGTCCGCGGCCACCCATGCCATGACCTTGGAGTGGGTGAAGTGCCGGCGCGGCCCGCGCATCTCCCAGAGCCCGTTGTCCGGCTGGTCCCAGATGGTTTCCAGGTGCTCCATCAGGGCGATCTGCACGTCCCAGGCCTCATCCGTGTGCTTCAGCAGCGAGTTCCTGGTCAGCGCGAGGCAGTCAAGGACCTCGCCCCACACATCCAGCTGGAACTGTTCCGCAGCTGCGTTTCCGATCCGCACAGGTGACGAGTTTTCGTAGCCCTTCAGCCAGGGCAGCTCCATCTCGGGCAGCCGCCGCTCGCCATGGATTCCGTACATGATCTGCAGGTCGGCGGGGTCGCCGGCCACGGCCCGGAGCAGCCAGTCCCGCCAGGCGGCCGCCTCGGCGGTGTATCCGGCGGCCAGCAGGGCCTGCAGGGTCATGGCGGCATCCCGCAGCCAGCAGTAGCGGTAGTCCCAGTTCCGCTGGCCGCCCGGCTGCTCCGGAAGGGATGTGGTGACGGCGGCGACGATGCCCCCGGTGGGGGCATAGGTGAGCGCCTTGAGCGTCACCAGGGATCGGACCACCGCGTCCTGGTATTTTCCCTTGACGGTGCACTGCGAGGACCAGCCCCGCCAGAATGCGTAGGTGCTGTCAAGGACGTCCTCGGCATCAACACTGACCGGCCGGCCCACATGGCTTGGTGCCCAGGTGAGCACGAACGGCACCTTCTCGCCGGCGCTCACGGTGAAGTCGCTGATGGTGTGCATGTTCTCGCCGTGCAGGGGCGCAGGGGTGACCAGGTAGACGGCGTCCGGGCCGGCAATGGCGTGCAGCCCGCGCTTGTCCTTGCGGACCCATGGCACGATGTGGCCGTAGTCGAACCTCAGGACCAGCTCCCCGTGCATCTTGACTGTGCCGCTGATGCCCTCCACGATGCGGACAATGTCAGCAACGGAATCCCTGGGCGGCATGAAGTCCGTGACCCGCACCGTTCCGTCCGGCGTCTCCCACTCCGTATCCAGCACCAGGCTGCCGTCGCGGTAGCTCCGCCGGGTGCACGGTCCGCCGCCCTCCGGCGCCAGCAGCCAGCGACCCGAGTCAGGGGTGTCCAGCAGGGCGTTGAAGCACGCCGGGGAATCGAACCGCGGGAGGCAGAGCCAGTCAATGGAGCCTTCCTTGCTGACCAGCGCCCCTGTTTGAAGGTCGCCAACTACCGCATAGTCTTCGATTCGCGCCATGACATTACCCTGCCACACGGGGCTCCGAAGAGAAGGGGAATGTGCAGGTGTAGCCTGAGGCAAATGGCTATCCACATCGGCACCTCCGGCTGGAGCTACGACCACTGGGAGAACGTCCTGTACCCACCCGGGCTGCCCGTCCGGGACAGGCTCCAGTGCTACGTCGCCAGGTTCAGCACGGTTGAACTGAACGCCAGTTTCTACCGGTGGCCCAGGGACACCACCTTCGCAGGCTGGAACAGGCGCCTCCCGCCCGGATTCAGCATGTCCGTCAAGGCACCCCGCGGGCTGACCCACGCACGCAAGCTCTATTCACCGGAGGTGTGGATTGAGCGCATCACCAGGTGCTGGCATGAGCTGGGGGACAAACGGGCCGTGCTCCTGGTCCAGCTGCCGCCGCAGCTGGAGCGCGACGACGCCCGGCTGGATTATTTCCTGGCCGCGCTCCCCTCCTGGATCAGGGTGGCCGTGGAGTTCAGGCACCCCAGCTGGGACTGCCCCGACGTGTTCGCCCTGCTGGAGCGGCACCAGGCGGCCTACTGCATCATGAGCGGCGCCAACCTCCCCTGCATCCTGCGCACCACGGCGCCGTTCGCCTACGTCCGGCTTCACGGGCCGGATCACGAGCACCTGTACGGCGGCTCCTACTCGGACGCGGACATGCACTGGTGGGCAGACCGGATCCGCGAGTGGGACGGCGCGGGCATCGACGTGTACGCCTACTTCAACAACGACGGCGGCGGGAACGCTGTGCGGAACGCCGAAACCCTGCGCGCTTTCCTGGGCGTCAGCTGATGCCTGCTGCCGCCCTGTGGCAGAGTTAGGGCATGGACACGGCTCCGCAGAACCCAGCCCAGGACACGGCCCACACACCGCGGCAGAACAAAAAAGGCCAGTACGCACTGTCGGGAAGCCAGTTCTTCCGGCTGGCGCACAGGCTCTCTGATGCGGTCAACGATGTCCGGATCACCCTCGCCAAACGGTGGGATTTCGTGCCCCAAACCATCGCCTACCAGGGCTACGGTTCCACCACCCGGGTACGGGTGCTGGGGCGGGTGCTGCTGACCCAGAAGCCGTTGCCTGGGAGCAAAGCCGAGCACGAAGCGAAAAACGGGAACCAGAACATCCGGGGCTGGCGCGCCTTCACCGGAGTGCCGCTGCAGTTTACCGACGTCGAAATCAGCATCGGCGACGTGGTCACCCACGTTACGGCGGACCGGGGCGGACTCATCGACACCGAGGTGGATGTCCAGCTGTCCCCCGGCTGGCATACGGCAGTCCTGCGCGCTGAGGGAACCGAGCCGGCGGAAGCACTGATCCAGGTCATCGCGCCCGGGGTGCAATTCGGCATCGTCTCCGACATTGACGACACCGTCATGGTGACCGCCCTGCCCCGGCCGTTCCTGGCGCTGTGGAACACCTTCGTGCTCAGCGAACGGGCGCGCATGGCCACACCGGGAATGGCCGTGCTGCTGGACCGGCTGACCATTGAGCACCCCGAGGCTCCGGTCATCTACCTGTCCACCGGCCCCTGGAACGCCGCCCCCACGCTGGGGCGCTTCCTGACCCGCAACATGTACCCCAAGGGTGCGCTGCTGTTGACGGACTGGGGCCTTACCCAGGACCGCTGGTTCCGCAGCGGCCAGGACCACAAGCACCGCAACCTGGAGCGGCTTGCCGAGGAATTCCCGGACATGCGGTGGCTCCTGATCGGCGACAACGGCCAGCATGATGAGGCCATCTACTCCGCCTTCGCCGCCGGGAACCCGGAAAAGGTTGCGGCCATCGCCATCCGGCAGCTGTCCGTCAGCGAATCGGTCTTCGCCGGCGGCCACTCCGAGGACGGCGACCACACCACCTCCCGGGTGCCGTGGATCTACTCCCCGGACGGCGCCGGCATCGCCAAGCAGCTCGCCATGCTGGACCTGCTCCGGGGCTGACCATTCCGGGGCCGGCCCCGTTGCGTCCTACGCCCCGGCACCCAGGGGTGCGCCGTCGTCGGGCGCTTCATTGCCCAACAACTCCCCGTTGTCGAGCAAATCCCCACTGTCCAGCAAATCCCCGCTGCCCAGCAAATCCTCACGGTCCAGCACATCCTCACTGCCGAGCAGATCCGGAACCACGGCCTGGGCGATGGTGGCGTCAGCAGCGGCAGCCAGGTCACGTTCCTCGATGAGCTCCTGGTACCAGAAGTAGGATGCCTTGGGCGTGCGGTCCAGTGTTTCAAAGTCGACGTGCAGCAGGCCAAAGGGCTGCTTGTAGCCGGCGGACCACTCGAAGTTGTCCAGGAAGGACCACACGTAGTAGCCACGCAGGTCAACGGACTCTGCCACGCCGCCGGGGGCCGTGGCCCGCAGTGCGGTTTCAAGGTGGTCGGAGATGTACTTCAGCCGCCGCTCGTCCGGGATGAACCGGGTGTTGGTGGACTTGTCCCGGACGATGATGTCCTCGAAGCTGGCGCCGCCTTCGGTGATGATCACCGGCGGCAGGTTGGGATACCGGTCCGCCATCTCCTTCAGGGCCACGGCCATGTACTCCGGCTTGACCGGCCACCCGTAGGCGGTGATGTCCGCTTCCGGCCAGGCTTCCACGTGGAATGGCGTGGCACCGCTGCCCGTGGCGTTGAGGTCGCTGCCCATGGCTTCCGCCATGCTTGACGGCACTGTACCGCTGCCTGGCCCCGCCGCCACCTTGGTGGGCATGTAGTAGTTGAGCCCGTAGAAGTCCAGGGGCTGGGAAATGATCTCCATGTCCTCGTCGGGGTGTTCAAAGGAGCTGAAGAACTTTGCGGCGCGGATCAGGTCGGGGTATTTGCCCGTCAGGACCGGGTCAGCGTAGAGCCGGTTCTGGCCCAGGTCCATGACCCCGGCGCTGATCTTGTCCAGCGGGTTGATCGAGTTCGGCACCATGGGCGAGTAGACGTTGGTCATCCCGATTTCGCCCGGCACCTTGGCAGCGCGCAGGGCCTGGACGGCGAGCCCGTGGCCCAGCAGCTGGTGGTGGACGGTGGGGAAGGCGCCCAGGGCCAGCTCCTTGCCGGGTGAGTGCAGGCCGAATGCATAGCCATTCGCGCTCACGGTGGCCGGTTCGTTGATGGTGACCCAGCGTGCCACCCGGTCCCCGAACGACTCAGCCACGATCGTGGCGTACTCCCCCAGCCGGTAGGCGGTGTCCCGGTTCATCCAGCCGCCTGCTTCATCCAGTTCCAGGGGCGTGTCCCAGTGGTAGATGGTGGCCATGGGCGAGATGCCGTTGGCCAGGAGCTCGTCCAGGAGCCGGTCATAGAACGCCAGCCCTGCGCGGTTGGCCGGCCCGGTCCCGCCGGGCTGGATGCGCGGCCAGGAGAAGGAGAACCGGTAGGAATCGACGCCCAGCTGCTTCAGGAGGGCCACGTCCTGCGGCATCCGGTGGTAATGGTCCGTGGCCACCACGGGGCTGTGGTCCTCCACGATGGCGCCGGGCCTGGCCGCGAACCTGTCCCACCCCGAGGGCCCGCGCCCATCCTCATCCAGCGCCCCTTCAATCTGGAATGCTGCGGTTGCGACGCCAAGCGTGAACCCCGGGGGGATGAGCGCTGCGAGGTCCTTGGCGGTGATGTGCATTGGGGTCCAGCCTTTTGGTCACGGTGGTTTGGGTACGTCCCAGAATGTCACAGCGCAGGACGGCTGACGAGCAGCAACTCCGCGGCGGGCACCGGCGGCTACTGTGAACCGAAAAGGAACTCCTTGGCGTGCGCCACTGCCTTGCGGAAGGCGTCGTTGCGCAGGGTCACCAGGTGCTCGGAATCGCCGTCGGACGGTTCCAGGTAGCCGGTGTACCCGGGCCGCAGGACCCAGATGTCCCCCGCCGGGGGCAGGTAGAACACGCCGAAGGAACGCTGCTGCCTCTCGTCGGCCGTCCAGACCGGGACCACCGCCAAGGCCGCACCGGTGGCAGGGTTGATCCACTGCGCGCGCGGCAGCGGCTGTTCGTGCGCCTCGGGGTCCAGGAAGGGCGCGGTTCCCGGACCCCAGCGCTGCTCAAAGCGCTCATGGAATGCGGGAATGAGGTGTGAATCGTAGCGCCGCCAGTCGCTCATGCAGCTTTCCGCCTCCTTGGATGAATGGCACTGCGTTGGTTGGTTTTCCGGGGTTCAGGGCCCGCTTCAGGGCCGGATTCAGGACCAGCTTTAGGGCCGGGGCCGTTTTCAGGCCCAGGGCCCGCTCTCCCACCGCACGGGGGTGACACGGATGGGAGGCCCGGACGGGCCGCCGGTGCTGCGGACTTTGCGGACCGGAACGATGGTGGGCACCGCCGCCGTCAGCCTCCGGTCGTACTCGGCCCGGCGCCCGGGGTCACGCAGCACGTTGAACGCCTGCATGATCCTCAGGAGTTCGTCACGCTGCCCGGGGTTGCGCGCCACCGCCGGCTGGCTCCCCCCTGGCTGATTGTTCCCGTCCGCCTGCGCGCCGTCCATGTCCGGATGGTGGCTGCGCATGAGGGCCCGGTACGCATGGGATATTTCCTGCCGGGTGGCATCCCGGCCCACGCCGAGGATGGTGTAGTAATCGGGGACGTCATTCATGCCAGCCTCCTGCTCCGCCGGTGCCCCTGCCGGGCCGGCAGGGGCACGCGAAGGAAAGCCCTACGTGTTGATCTGCTGCATCCCGCCCTGCTGGGTCTGGATTTCGATCCTGCGCGGCTTGGCCTGTTCTGCAACCGGTATCCGCAGGGTCAGGACGCCCTGGTCGTAGCTGGCCTTGATCTTGTCGGTGTCCAGGGTGTCACCCAGGATCAGCTGGCGGCTGAACACGCCGCGGGGACGCTCAGAGGCCACCAGTTCCACATTGGGCTGCGTGGGGTCCTGGCGCTCGGCCCGCACAGTCAGGACGTTTCGCTCGACGTTCAGGTCCAGCGAATCCACCTTCACTCCGGGAAGGTCGAACGCCACCACGAACTCGCCGTCCTCCTGCCAGGCGTCCATGGGCATGGCGGCCGGACGGGCGGCAGTCCCAAAGACCTGCTGCGTGAGCCGGTCCAGCTCACGGAACGGGTCCGTACGCATCAACATCATTTCCCACTCCTTCAGCTTCCAAGTGTTGATCTGCGTCTGCTCCACCATCACCTAATCTATGGTGGTGGATATAGATTTTTTATAGCACTCGTGGGAAACTGAAGCAAGACACGGGCCGCAGCGATTTTTGGGAGTACACATGGCAGAACCTGATGCGGGACGGCCTGCGCGCTCCGCCGGCTCACGGGCCCTGTACGCCATCTCGGTGGCCGCGGAGCTCACGGGAACCGGGCAGCAGAACATCAGGCTGTACGAAACCAAGGGGCTGCTGACGCCATCGAGGACGGCAGGCGGCACCCGCCAATACAGCGATGACGACATTGCCGTACTGCAGCGGATCGGCGAGCTCCTCGAGGAGGGGCTGAACCTGGCAGGCGTTGCCAAGGTCCTGGAGCTGGAGGCGGCGAATGTGAAATTGCACAGGGCCCTGAAGCGCGCCAGGTCCCGGCCGCAGTGATGCAGCCGGGACCTGGCTGCAGCGAATCAGCCGAGCGACGCAACCGGAATCAAGCAGCCGCGGTGACGCAACTGCAGTGAATTAGCCTGCCGGGGAGGGCGTTACTCCCGGGCGGATTCTTCCTTCGACAGCTCTCCCGTGACCGGCTCCCCGGGGATTCGCGCTGTCCGCCAGGTGTCCAGCGCGATGACTCCGCCCAGGATGAGCAGCGAGAGGGAAAACGATGCAAGGGTGTCGGTGGGCCAGTGGTAGCCCAGGTAGAGCCGGCTGGCGATGGCGAGGATGATTCCGATTCCGGCCCCGATGAAACCGAACACCGCTGAGCGCGGGTTCCGGCGCCGGGAGAAGATCAGGTAGGCGCCCACCAGCAGGAAGTCGCAGGCTCCCAGGACGTGCCCGGACGGGTACGAGAAGGTCTGGTCCGCACCGAACAGCATCTGGTCAACGGGAGGCCGCGAGCGCTGGACGATGTGCAGGATGATCTGGGAGATGATCACCCCGGTCAGCATCGCGGACGCCAGCAGGATGGGGCGCCAGGCGTGTTTGGCCGCGAAGCCCCAGACGAGGATCACCACCAGCACGATGATGGGCAGGGCGATGGGGCCGAAGAACACGGCCAGGAAGATCATGAACGCGGTAAGTGCCCCTGAACGGGTTGTCAGCAGCCAGTCGTGCACCGGCTGGTCTGCAACGGTAAGGCCGACGCCCTGCACCACGCTGATCAGCGTGGCGATAAAGAGTGCCAGCCCCACCACCGCCAGGATGACCGATGCACGGTAAAGGCGGCGCCGGTCGGCAGGATCGATGTAGCGCTCCTCCACCACGAACTTCTCATGGAAGGTGTGCCACCTGCCCGAGTTTCTCTGCGTGACTGCGGAACCTGCTGATTTTTGTGCCAATGTGCTGCCCGTCCCTGCGCCCTGTTGAATGCACGCCATGTATACGTGTTGTTGAATGCCTAGGCTGAAGATTATCCCCATGATTGGCCATTCACTCCATCACCGGGTCACCGGCCATGGCGCCGGCCCCGGCCAGGTAAGGCGCCAGGGCAGTCGCCATGGCCGGCGGCAGGGCCGGCGGCAGGGCCGGTCCGGGCGACTAGTACGACCCGGTGGTGAACTGCCAGCTCCGGCCGGCCAGCGGATTGCCGGCGAGATCGCGGATCCCGGCGGCCCCTCCAATCAGGGTCACCGTATACCGGGCCTTGGCGGCCAGGGGTTCCTGGGGATCGAGGATCCACTGGTTGGTGGTGCCGTTCCGGTAGACGGCGGCTGCCACCAAGGCACCGGTGGAAGCGTTCTTCAAAGTGAAGGTGGTGGTGCCAGCGCCCTGGACGGCTTCGCTGAAGGTGGCGCTGACGTTGCTGTTCCTGCGGACCAGGAGCGCGTTGCTGCCCGGGGTGTAGCTGGTGAGGGTGGGCGCGGGGCCGGTGGTGAAACTCCAGCTGGTGGTGGCCAGTGGCGTTCCTGCCGCGTCGCGGATGGCTGAGGTTCCGCCGGCCAGGGTGGCCGTGTAGGTGGTATCCGCGGCGAGGCTTGCGGCCGGGTCAAGGGTGGCGGTCCTGGTGGTTGCGTTGTACGTGACGGTGGCGGCAATGCCGGCCCCTGCGGCGTTTTTGAGCACGAAGGTCGTGGCGGACACGCCCTGGACGGCGGCGCTGAAGGTGGCCGCCACGTTCGTGCCCGCGGCCACGGCGGTGGCGTTGGCGGCCGGCGAAACCGAGGTGACGGTAGGGGCAGGAGCCGTGGCGTCCGCGCCGGTAAACAGCAGGCGGTTCGGGGTGCCCGCGGTGGCGCCGGTGACCACCCCGGACGTGGCATTGGCTGCCAGTGCCGCGGCCACGTCCGCCGGTGCCAGGGCCGGGTTCTGCGAGAGCAGCAGGGCTGCGGCCCCGGCGGCGTGCGGAGCCGCCATGGACGTTCCGGACATGGACGCCGTGGCCGTGGTGGAAGTGTAGTAGTCGGAGGTGATGCCGACGCCGGGAGCATACAGGTCAACGCAGGACCCAAAGTTGGAGAACGATGCCTGCTTGTCGGTTGCATCGCTGGCCGCCACGGTGACGGCGCCGGGCACGCGGGCAGGTGAGCCCGTGCAGGCGTCCACAGCGGAGTTGCCCGCGGCCACCACAGTGGTGACGCCGTCAGCCAGGACGGCCTGGACGGCGCTGTCCACCGTGCTGCTGGCCGCTCCACCCAGGCTGAGGTTGGCCACGGCCGGTGTTCCGGCTGCATGGTTTGCGGCGATCCAGTCCAGGCCGGCCACCACGTCCGAGTTGTAGCCCGACCCGCTGCAGTCCAGCACCCTGACCGGCACCAGGGTGGCGCTCTTGGCGACGCCGTACGTGGACCCTGCCACCGTTCCGGCTACGTGGGTGCCGTGGCCGTTGCAGTCAGTGGTGCCGTTGCCATCCGCCACGGCGGTCCAGCCCGCCGCCACCCGGCCGCCAAAGTCGCTGTGCGAGGCCAGGATGCCGGTGTCCACCACGTAGGCCGTCACACCGGCGCCGGACCCGGTCCACGAGTAGCTGCCGGAGAGCGGCAACGCCCGTTGGTCGGCACGGTCCAGGCCCCAGGGGGCCGGCTGCTCGTTCCCGGAAACCGTGAGGGGGGCGTCCGGTTCCACCGACAGCACCTTCCCCGACCTGGCAAGGGCTGCCGCCTGGGCGGGGATTGCGGTGACAACAGCGCCATGGATTGCGTGCTCAAACGTGCGGCCGACGGCGAGGCCCTGGCCGCGCAGTCCGGCCGTCTCTGCGGCGACGTCCGCAGTGGGGGCGTACTGGACGATGTAGCGTCCGGTTGCGGCGGCGGCGGGTTGGACCGTGACAGCAGCCGCGACAGGAACGGCGGCGGCGGGCAGGGCTGCCGTGGAAAGGACGACGGCGGAGAGCATCGCCGTGAGCGCAGGCAGCACGAAGAAACGGGTACGCATGTGGGGGTCCTTGCGGTGGCGGTTGGCGGTACCAAAAGGATAGGAGCCGGAAGCGCACGGCTCCCGGCTCCTTGGATGATCCTGTGCCAACCTTCGGCGTTTCCTGCGGCCCGTTTACTGCAGGCCCGGCTTTAGCCCTGGGCTCCTCCAGCACCGGAGCCGGCTGCTGCATGGTTCCGCCAGCTGTGCTCGGGCTCGAAGCCCAGCAGCCGCCGTGCCTTGTCGATGGAAAGCATCGTTTCGTGCTCGCCCAGTTCCTTGGTGACCTTGACGCCGGGGAACACCTCAGCTGCGAGGCCGGCGCTTGACCGGCTCATGACGGTATCGGCATTGGCAATGATGAAGGCCTCGAATCCTGGCTTGGCGTTCTCCAGCGCCCGCGCCACGGCCTGCGCGCCGTCCCTGCCGTCGATGTAGCCCCACAGGTTCCACTTCCGCAGCATCGCGTCCCCATCGAAGGAGGGGAACTTTTCGTAGTCGGCCTCGTCCATCACGTTGGAGAACCGCAGCCCCGTAATGCTCAGCTCCGGGTCCCACCGCGTCATCTCCACGGCCATCTGCTCCTCCAGCGTCTTCACCAGGGAGTAGGTGCTTTCCGGCCGCGGCGGGTATTCCTCGTCCACCGGGATGTAGGGCGGGTCGATGTCGAACGGCAGCCCCAGCACGGTCTCGCTGGACGCGTACACCACCTTCTTGATGCCGGCGCGCCGCGCGGCCTGGAAGACGTTGTAGGTGGACAGCATGTTGTTCTCGAACGTGGCGGCGTCCGGAAGGATGCCCGGGGCGGGAATGGCTCCCAGGTGCACCACGGCGTCGAACCCGTCATGCCGGTCATCAACCCCCAGCAGCGCGTCCACCACCTGCCCGTAGTTGCGCAGGTCCACTACCAGGAGCCCCGGGCTGCGCTCGCCGGCGCGGTCCAGGGTGAGGACCTGGTGGCCATCGTCGGTGAGCCGGCGCACCACGTGCCGCCCCAGTTTTCCGTTTCCGCCTGTAACGGCAATTCTCATCAGTGTTTCCTTCTGTTGGAGTGCGTTCACCGTGCGGTGTTTCGGTCAGGACGGGGGCCGCGGGGCTGCGAGGAACTGTTCGACGGCGGCGATTGCCACTGCGGTGATCCCGCCTTGATCGCCGCTGCCGTTGACGGACACCAGGATGCCCCGGCCCGCGTACACCGAGACTACTTCATGGGTCTGGCGGTGGTAGAGGTCCAGGCGGCGCCGGAAGACATCGATGGTGTCGTCCGTGCGGCCCTGTTCCGCAGCGCGGCGCTGCATCCGCTCCTCCAGTTCGGCGTCCGGCGCCTGCAGTTCGATGACGGCGTCCAGCGCATGGCCCTGGGCCGCGAGCATGGCATCCAGTTCGGCGGCCTGCGGCGCCGTGCGGGGGTAGCCGTCCAGCAGGAACCCGTGCCTCGCGTCGCCTTCAAGGAGCCGGTCCTTGACCAGTGCGTTGGTTAGGTGGTCAGGTACGAAGTGGCCGCCGTCCAAATACTGCGCAGCCTGGTTCCCCAGGTCTGTCTTCCGGCTTACGTTGCTCCGGAAGATGTCGCCGGTGGACACGGCAGGGACCTGGAAGTGGCGCGCCAGGTGTTCGGCCTGGGTTCCTTTGCCGGAGCCCGGTGGGCCGATGATGAGAAGCCTGGTCATGTTCCTGTCCTTCCGCGGCGGGACCACAGTCAACGGGCCGGCAGAGGCAGCACCGGCTCCCGCTTCATTGTGCCGGTTGGTCCTTGCCCGGCGCCAGCAAGCGCTGTCGCCGCCCGGAAGCACATGGGCTTCGCCCCGGCCGGGGATGTATATACTCTGGTTATCGGTTTAGCAGCAGGCCGTTGGAAAGTTCGTCGATCCAGCGACCATCACCGGTTCCTCGCCCTGCTGCGGGGTGCTTGTGTGTTGCAGGCTCGTTTTGACCTGAACGAATGGCACCAGAAAACCGTGGCCAGCGAGTCAACAGCAAAAACCGATACATCCATCACAGAGCACCTGCATGAACTGGTCCTCAACAGCTCCGATGTTGAGGACTTCCTCAATGAACTGGCACAGGTGTCCGCGCGTAACCTCTCGGAGCCAGGCGATGAGATGCTATGCGCCATCACCCTGCTCCGGCAGCGGAAAACCGCCACCGTAGCCAGCAGCAGCCGGGAAGCAAAGTCCATCGGACGCCTTGAGCACAGCTTCGCCGAGACCCCCAGCCTGACGGCATTCACCGTCCAGGAGACAGTCCACGCTCCGGACCTCGAAGGGGACGGCCGCTGGCCGGAATACTCCACGGCAGTTGTGGCACGGGGAGTCAGGTCGGTCGCGGCTCTTCCCTTCCGGCTTGAAGGCGAAACCAAGGCAGCGCTGCTGCTGTACTCCGGCCGGGCCCACCGCTTTGAAGGCCGCGTGCTCAAGTTCGCCGAAGATTTCGTCAGCCAGACCTCGCTGGCACTCCGCCTTGCAGTGCGCTTTGCGCATTACAGCGAGACGGCGGCGAACCTCCGTGCCACGCTGGAGTCCCGCACGGTCATCGATATGGCGGTGGGCATCATCATGGCCCAGAACCGATGCAGCCAGCAGGACGCTTTTGCCATCCTGAAGACCGCGTCGAGCACCCGCAACACCAAGCTGCACGATGTTGCTGCTGCCGTGGTGAATGCCCTGGGCCAGGGCCCGGCGCGCACCCATTACGACGGCTAGGTGTAATTCCCGCGGACGTTGTGAACAGCGTGGCGTGATGTAAAGGGCGAGGGCCTCCGGTATCGATTTGGGTTACCACACTCATATCGACGCCAGGAGGCCCTCGTGTCCTACGTTACCCAT
>Ga0308158_10000814_pt1 | contig 41008 bp, 39 predicted proteins | sample PhyBR2_FD_201038 | JGI IMG/M metagenome (GOLD analysis project Ga0308158, IMG submission 201038) | Phyllosphere microbial communities from UC Gill Tract Community Farm, Albany, California, United States - DLSLB.R2 | ecosystem: Host-associated > Plants > Phyllosphere > Unclassified | place: USA... | reverse complement strand
GTGCGCTCGCGCAGGGCCTTGATGTCCGCGGCAGTGTAGTTCGCCATGTGAACCCCTCTGTCTAGAAATGTGTGGTGGTGTACGGACCGACAGGACGGCAGCCCACGGGGGTGGGCTGCCATCCTGTAGGCAGCTCCGGCTGCGGACAGCGCGGAGAATCCGGATTTTGCGTGTGTTACTTGGCGTCTTCGGCGGGAACCTCGGCGGCAGCCGGAGCTTCCTCGGCGGCCGGGGCTTCAGCGTTCTCAGCCGGAGCGGCAGCAGCTTCTGCCTTGCTGCCTTCGAGGAGCTCGCGCTCCCACTCGGCCAGCGGCTCTTCCGGAGCTTCGGTGGCGCCCGTGCCGCGGTTGTTGCGGGCGATCAGGCCCTCGGCAACAGCGTCGGCAACAACGCGGGTCAGGAGGTTCACGGAGCGGATGGCGTCGTCGTTGCCCGGGATCGGGAAGTCGACTTCGTCCGGATCGCAGTTGGTGTCCAGGATGGCCACAACCGGGATGTTCAGCTTCTTGGCCTCGTCAACGGCGAGGTGTTCCTTCTTGGTGTCAACAACCCACAGCAGGGACGGAGCCTTGGTCAGGTTGCGGATACCGCCCAGGTTGGACTCCAGCTTGGTGAGCTCACGCTTGAGGAGCAGGAGTTCCTTCTTGGTGTAAGCGGAACCGGCGACGTCGTCGAAGTCGATCTCTTCGAGTTCCTTCATGCGCTGGATACGCTTGGCAACCGTCTGGAAGTTGGTCAGCATACCGCCGAGCCAACGCTGGTTGACGTAGGGCTGGCCCACGCGGGTTGCCTGCTCGGCAATTGCTTCCTGGGCCTGCTTCTTGGTGCCGACGAAGAGCACGGTGCCGCCGTGGGCAACAGTGGCCTTGACGAACTCGTAGGCGCGGTCGATGTAGGACAGCGACTGCTGCAGGTCGATGATGTAGATGCCGTTGCGCTCGGTGAAGATGAAGCGCTTCATCTTCGGGTTCCAACGGCGGGTCTGGTGTCCAAAGTGGACGCCGCTGTCAAGCAGCTGGCGCATGGTTACGACGGGCATTCCGGCGCTCCTTATTTTCCGGCAGGTCATTCATGAGAAAACCCGGAGGCTTCTTACCCTGCCAATAGTTGACGGTTGATCAGCGTGGCCCGGACGGGCCGTGCTCCTGGCATCCCCCGCCCTTCCCATCAGGACGAAAGCCTGACCGCAGGAAGCGCGATCCTCCATGGACGACGCCGGGGCGTTGGCTGCCGGAGGGCTGGATGCGCGTAGTCAGCCGCTGCTCCCCCACACTCCTGAATGAGATGTGCCGACGCGATCCGGACATGGGGATGCACCGCGGGGGTGGACCACTGGGACGTAACGCGTTGAGGGCGCAGCAAACTGCTCCATCAAGTGTACTACAGGCACCCCCGCCCGCCGGACAGTCCGTGCCTGCCCGGGCCGTTGTCCACATAGCCGGAACCGGCCCTGCCGGCTCGGGGTGCAGGCGGGCAGGCTGGTCGCATGAAGACATCAGTCCTGCTGGCCGCCTTCCTGCTGCTGCCGGCGTCGATTGCCACCCCGGGCGCGGGCCTTCCGAACAGCGCGGCCCTCCCCTACAGCGCAGCCTTCCAGAACAGCGCCGCCATTCCGAACAGCGCAGCCTTCCAGAACAGCGCCGCCGGCTTCAGCCATGCGGCCGCCGGCCAGCAGGGAAGTACGACGACGACAGGCCGGGCGGGTGCCGCCCCTTCCTGGCAGTGGCCCCTGGCACCGCGCCCGCCGGTGCTGCGCCCTTTCGATCCCCCGCCCAAGCCATGGCTGAGCGGGCACCGGGGCGTAGACCTTGACTTCGCCGCAGGCACGCAGGTCTTGTCGCCCGCGGCCGGAACGGTGAGTTTCGCGGGCGTGGTGGTGGACCGTCCCGTGATCACCATCGACCATGGCGGCGGCCTGCGGAGCAGTTTCGAACCCGTGGAAAGCACGTTGGCCGTGGGCGCCGCCGTAGCCCGGGGCGAGGTCATCGGCACTGTGCTGCCGGGGCACTGTCCGGCGGCGCAGTGCCTGCACTGGGGCGTGCGGGAAGGAGAGGACTACGTCAATCCCCTGCAGTTCGTCCTGGACCTCCGCCCGTCCATCCTGCTGCCGCTGGCCGGTGGCCCATAGCCACGGAGAACGCAGGCATGGCCCCGGAGCATCAGTCAGCCAGACAACTGCCCGTGCGGGCGTCCCGCCTAGACGATGGCCGAGATCCCGGTGATGGCGCGCCCTGTCACCAAGGTGTTGATTTCGGCCGTGCCCTCGTAGGAGTAGATGGCCTCCGCGTCGGCGAAGATTTTGGCCATCCCGTAATCGGTCACGATGCCGTTGCCGCCCAGGATGCTGCGTCCCATCGCCACGCTCTCCCGCATGCGGTCGGTGGCGAAGGCCTTGGCCAGTGCGGATTGTTCGTCCTTCGCTTCCCCGGCGTCCTCCAACTGGGAGAGCCGGACCATCATGCCCATGGAGCTGACCGTGTTGCCCAGGATCCGCACCAGCTGGTCCTGGATGAGCTGGAAGGAGGCCAGGGGGCGGCCGAACTGCTGGCGCTCCACGGCATAGCGGCGGGCAACATCGAAGGCGGCCATCTGGAGGCCCACGGCCTGCCAGGCAACTGACAGGCGGGTGACTTTGAGCACCTTGTTGACGTCGCGGAAGCTGTTGGCGTTGGCGAGCTTGAAGTGGTCCGGTACCACGACGTCCGTCAGGACGATGTCAGCATTCTGGACAGTCCGCAGGGAGATCTTGTTCTCGATTTTTGTTGCGCTGTACCCGGCCAGCGTGGTGTCCACCATGAAGCCCTTGACCTGGTTGTCCGCCACGTCGCGCGCGTACACCACAACCCAGTCGGAGAACGTGGCATTGCCGATCCAGCGCTTTGCGCCGTTGAGGATCCAGTTGTTCCCGTCCCTGCGCGCCGTGGTGCGTGTTCCGCCTGCCACGTCGCTGCCGCCCAGCGGCTCGGTCAGGCCGAAGGCCCCGATCTTCTTCAGCGCGTAGATGTCGGGAAGCCACTCGTCCTGCTGCTCCTTGGATGCCAGCAACTCAATGGAGCCGGTGAACAGCCCGTCGTGCACGCCCAGGAAGGTGGCGATGGAGGCGTCGGCCCGGGTGGCTTCGGCGTGCAGCATGCCGGCGAAAAGGTTGGAATACCCCTGCCGCCGCACTGGGCTGACCAGGTCCAGCCCGGCAAGCTTGGGCACCAGGTCCATGGGGAACTCTCCGCGGTTCCAGCAGTCCACCGCAATGGGCTTGACCTCACGCGCCAGGAAGTCGCGGACTTCGGCCAGCCGGTCCTGCTCCTTGGCGGAGAGAAGCTGCTCGAAGGCGAAGAAATCGCCGTCGGCGTAGGGAAGCTCTGGGAAATCGGCTGCGGAGGTGGCCATGGTTACCTTCTTTGATGATCAGCGCTGACCATGCCGCGGAGCGGAGCACGGTATGTTACTGGTCAGTAACATACCGCAGGGTGCGGGGTTAACCAAGAAAACCGCGGCCAACGAAAACTCGTCGGCCGCGGTTGAAGGTAGGGCTACTCGGACTTGAACCGAGGACCTTAGGATTATGAGTCCCGCGCTCTAACCAGCTGAGCTATAGCCCCCCAAGCCCCGGGAGCAGGTGTTCGGACGCCATGCTCCGGCAGGGCAAAAACACTCTAGCAAACCCGGGAAAGGGTTCAGACCACTTTGTCCTCGTAGGAGGCGCCGCGGTACAGGTCCTCGAAGGTCTGCAGCGTCCCCTGGATGCTGTGGGGCTCCACCATCTGCCGGCTGGCGCGGCCCATGGCCTGCTGTTCCTCCTTGGGCAGTTCCAGCACCTGCGTGATCTTCTTGGCGAGGTCATCACTGTCGTTGGGAGTGAAGAGGTACCCGTTCTCGCCGTCGCGGACCAGGTGCGGCAGCGCCATGGCGTCCGCCAGGACCACGGGGGTGGAGGCGGACATCGCTTCCAGTGTCACCAGCGACTGCAGTTCCGCCGTTCCGGGCATGCAGAACAGGTCGGCCCGGATGTAGGCGGTACGCAGTTCCTCGTCGCTGGCCAGGCCCAGGAATTTGACCCGGCTGGTGAGGCCGAGCCGCCGCACCAAATCCTCCAGGGCGGAGCGCACTTCGCCGCCGCCCACGATCTCCAGGTGTACGTTCAGCTCCGGCGGCGTTTTGCCGATGGCCTCGATCAGCACGTCCACGTGCTTTTCCTCGGCGAGGCGGCCGGCGAACAGGACAGTGGGGTGGGCGTGCGGCTCGATGTGCTCACCGGGCTGCAGTTCATAGGCGGCGGAGTCGATGCCGTTGGACAGCGGCAAAACCTTGCGGAGGAAGGCGTGCTCGTGCATGGCGCGGGCGGCAAGCGGCGTGGGCGTTGTCACCACGTCCGCCTGGCCCATGACCTTGCCCATGTCCTTCCAGGAAACCCGCCCAATGATGTCCTTGAACCACTGCGGGAACGGCAGGAAGGGGTTGAGGTTTTCGGGCATGAAGTGGTTGGTGGCAATGATGCGGACGCCGCGCTTCACAGCCTCATAGAGAACGTGCTCGCCGATCATGTAGTGGCTTTGGATATGCACGACGTCGGGCTTCACCCGGTCGAAGAGGAGGCTGATTTCCTTCTTGATTTCCCAGGGGAAGCAGAGGCGGAAGCTCTCGTGGGTGAACGCCTTGTGCGACCGGAGCCGGTGCACGGTTGCTTCCTCGCGGAACTCGGTGAAGCTCTTTCCCTTGCTGTCGCGGGACGCCAGGACATGGACGTTGTGGCCCCGGGCAGTCATTCCCTTGGCCAGCCGGTAGCCAAACTGGGCCGCGCCGTTGACGTCCGGCGGATAGGTGTCTGCGGCGATGAGGATGGTCAGGGGGCGCTGGTCGGCGGGCGTGGTCATGGGGAGTACTCCTGATGGTCACGGTGCGGACAGCGTGGAACTGACAGCACGGTTGGCCGCTGGCGCAAGGCGCCGGGCTTCGTGGGATTGCTGGTTACGGACGGGAATGGACTAGTGGGACGGCCTGCCGGCGGCCTTCCGCGCGTCCTTCTTGCGCTTGGTGACCTCCGGGTGGTGCCGGGAAAGGGCGATAACCCCAACGATAGCAAGGGCGGCAGCCGTTCCCATCGCAATGGCCATGACGGCATGGACGTCGGGGCGCAGTTCGCCCAGGATGATGACGCCGATGGCAATGCCCACCATGGGGTCCACCACCGTGAGTCCGGCGATCACCAGGTCCGGCGGACCGGTGGAGTAGGCACTCTGCACGAACCAGGACCCCAGGCCGCCGGCCGCGATGATGGCCACCACCGAATACCACTGGACATTCAGCAGGAAGAGGCCATTCGGATCCAGGAGGTGCTTGCCGATGATCCGGGTGAGGACTGCCACAAAGCCGAACAGGATGCCGGCGCCGAGGATATAGATGAAGGCATTCATCCGGTGCTTGAACGTCACGGCCAGCGTGCCGAACAGTCCCACCGCCAGGGCCAGCAGCAGGACGATGGTGAGCTCATCCTCGGGGCTGACATGGTGGTTCTCCTGGGTGACGTTGACCGCCAGGAGGACGAAGAGCGCCGATCCGGTGACGCACGCGGCAATGGACACCGCTGTGGCGCGGTTGATGGTCAGGTCCTGGTCCCGGGCATTGACCACCGTGGTGATCACCAGGGCAATGGCGCCGATGGGCTGGATGACCGTGAGCGGTGCGGAGACCAGGGCGACGGCATTCATCGCCATGCCGGTGCACAGCAGCAGGAGTCCAAGCATCCACCGGGGATTGCGCAGGAGGCGCAGGAAGCCATTGGAGCTCAGGGCCAGGCCGCCGGTATCGGCTTTGACGGCGCTGCCCTGGCGCTGCGCACCCAACGCAAGGCAGAAGGCGCCAAGCACCGCCAGGCCGACGGCAAACCACACCATCAGCCGTTCCCGCCGTCGTGCTGTTTCAATGCCCGGCCCTTGCGCAGCATGGCCCGGAAATAGTTGTACGCGGCAATCCAGTGACCCACCAGGCCCAGGCCCAGCACCACCCAGGCGGTGGCGAAGAGCTGGCCCGAGACCCCGGTGTCCAGCCGGGAAAGGACCAGCAGCGGGGTGCCCAAAAGCAGCAGCCCGGTCCGCACCTTGCCCACCACGCTGACCGGGAGGTCCGGGTGGCCGCGGAAGAGGGAGAGAGTGAGTACCAGCAGGACGGCATCGGGAACCACCAGCGCGGCCAGGTACAGCCAATGCACGACGCCGGCAATCACCAGGGTGAAGGCCACCGCCAGCAGGGCAAGGCGGTCGGCGATGGGGTCAAGGACCCTGCCCAGCTTGGAAGCTTGGTCGAACCGGCGGGCGATGTAGCCATCAATCCAGTCCGTCCCAGCCATGACAGCCAGGACGATCACGCCGGCGCCGTATTCCTTTTGGGCCAGGACCAGCCAGATGAAGAGCGGAACACCCATGAACCGCACCACGGTGAGCAGGTTGGGAATGGTGGCCACGCGGTCATGGTCCACCTGGGGACGGCCGGGGCGGGCGCCTGCACCTATGAACTTCACCCGTCCCCCTCTCCTTCCTGCTGCGCCGCGGCGCGGTCTTTCGGTTGTGCCTTCACAGGCGGAAACAGCGTCCGCCTGGTGTTGCGTGGCGGAAACAGGGACCTAGTTGGCGCGCAGGAGCCTGCGCAGGAGGACCACCAGGACCGTACCGGCGGCAACGAAGGCCGTCAGCGGCTTCCAGCGCCTGGGCAGGTCAGCGGAGGCGGACAGGGCCGCAAACCGCTGCCCCGCCTCGTCCATACCGCGCTGCGCCAGCACCTGGCCTTCGCGTGCCTTGACCTGGGCCGCGGCAATCACGTAGCGCGCCTGGATCTTGACGTCCAGTTCCGTTCCGAGTTCGTCGCGGACCTCGGTGAGGTGGTGGCGGCGCTGGCTCAGGCGGCGCACCAGCTCGGGTTCGGATGCGTGCGGGAACTCCTGGTCGTGCCGGGCGGCCTTGGCTTCCTTCTCGGCTTTTGCCTTGGCGGCTGCCTCGGCCTTGGCCGCCTTCGCAGCCTTGGCTTCCGGGCTCTCCGGATCCAGGATGGCCGGGTTGAAGGCCGAGCCTTCGCGGGCGACCCCGATATCGTGCCTGATGCCACGGATGGTTTCCTCCGGCATCAGCGGCATGGCCTTCTTGAACCGGGCCAGGCCCACCAGGCCTCCGACGAGGGCTATCAGCAGGAAAGCAGCGGAAACCAGCAGGGCTGCCAGCCACGCGGGCATGATGGTGGCCAGCCCCATGATGGCAGCGACGATCAGGCCGACCACCAGCAGCGCCAGGAAGAGGAGCGCCACGGCGAAGAAGGCCGCGGCCACCCCCACCTGGACGCCCTTGCGCTTGAGTTCAATCTTGGCGAAGGCGATCTCGTCGTTGAGCTGGCGGGGGGCCAACCGGAAAAGGAGTCTTGCCGTCCCGGGCAGCGCAGTGATACGCAATCCCGGGCTGGTACGCCCGCTGTGACGTCCGCTCATCGGTTCCGCCTTACTGGTTCATGGGTCCATACTGCATCCGTTTAGTGCGGAAATGTGCAGCCGCACAGTCCACGCCACCAAAACTACCATTCAGGTTCAGGGCGGACTTGGGGGCTTGCCGGACGGCGCGGCCTACAACGCTGCAAAAACCGCCATGGCCGGGCCTAGGATTGTTCTCCGTGACCAATCCCCCCAATCCGGGCGACCTGCTGACCCGCCGCCGGAAGCTTCTGTACATCCTCCTCCTGGGCGCTTTGACGGCCCTCGGTCCGTTCACCATCGACCTCTACCTGCCCGCCTTCCCGGCGCTGGAGGCAAGCCTGGGGGTGACCGAGGCCCAGGTCCAGCTCACCCTGGCGGGCACCACGGTCGGTTTCGCGTTCGGGCAGCTGGTGGTGGGTCCGTTCAGCGACAAGTTCGGCCGCCGGACTCCGCTGATCCTGGCCACGGCGCTGCACATCGCAGCATCCCTGGGCGCGGCCTTGTCCACGGACATCACCACATTGGGGATCTTCCGTGTACTGATGGGGGTGGGCGCGGCCGGCGGCGGCGTGGTGGCCATGGCCATGGTGCGGGACCTGTTTTCCGGCTACGCCATGGTGCGGATGTTCTCCCGGATGTCACTGGTCAACGGGCTTGCGCCCATCCTTGCCCCCGTCATCGGTTCACAGCTGCTCCTGGTGATGCCGTGGCCGGGCATCTTCGTGTTCCTGGCTGCCTACGGGACTTTGGTCATCGTGGCCGCCCTGCTCCTGGTCCGCGAGACGCTTCCGCCGGAAAAGCGGGGCCGGAGCGGAATGACCGCCCGGCAACGCTACCGGGCGCTGTTTACGGACCGGATCTTCGTGGGGCTGCTGATGGTGGCGGGCTTCAATTTCGGTGGCCTCTTCACCTACCTGTCGGCCTCGCCGTTCCTGTTCCAGGATGTGTTCGGGTTCTCCGCCCAGCAGTACGGGCTGCTCTTTGGCATCAACTCCCTGGGCATCGTGGCCGGCGTGCAGACCAGTTCGCGGCTTATCAGGATTGTGCCTCCGCAGTGGATCCTGGCGGGCGCCACGGCCTGGATGTTCCTGATGGCCATGCTGATCGTGGTCTTCGACCGGGCAGGCCTGGGGCTGTGGGGCGTGATGGTCCCGCTCTGGTTCTACATCATGGGCACCGGCTTCATGTTCCCCTGCGTCCAGGTGCTGGCCCTGGCCGGGCACGCGGCCCAGGCGGGAACGGCAGCCTCGCTGCTGGGCGCGGCCACGTTCCTCATGGCCGGGCTCATCTCCCCCGTGGTGGGCTGGCTCGGCATCACCAGCGCCGCTCCCATGGGAGCCGTGCAGGCGGCCTGCATCCTGCTGGCGATCGCAGCACTGTGGCTGGTGGTGCGGCCGCGCACGGTACCCTCGATCCACTGAGCCCTATCTCCACTGTGGGCCGTGATTTCGGCCTGCGTGGCCCTGTCCCCACTCCCCCTCGAAAGGCAGCCTGTGAGCCGCACACCGCACCGGAATGGACGGGGACTATTCCTCGGGGCGGTGCTTGGCGCCGTCGTGGGTTATTTCGCCGGCCGCGCCCTGGGCAACCCCGCCTGGGGCATCATCCTGGGGACGCTGGCAGGCGCGGCGATCCTGTACCGGGTGAATCCGGGATCCCGCGGCCGCCGCTGAAGGACGTGCCGCGATTTTGTTGTGGCAGGCCGGTGCGGCATTCCCTGCCGCCAGGCCCGCTCCCGCGATAAAATGATGCCGTGCCCAACTGGCAGAACCAACCGCCACTTCCGGCCACATGGCAACGGTGCGACGCCCGGATCCTGCCACTGTGGTGGGAGCGGCTGTGTGCGCAGGCCGGACAGCAGTCCGCGGCGCTCTACGCGGCGGGATTGTTCACGGAAGACCGCCGCCGGCCCATCGCCCAATGGTTCAATCCGGCCTTCAACGCGGCCCTGCTGGTGGCCCCGGAAACCTCGCCGGAATGGCCGGTGCAGCGCTTCGGGATTTTCTACGCTCCCCCGGACTCAGGCTTCGTGAGGATCCACTCCGCGCCGCACGAGTGGAGCCCGCGTGAACCCCGGAAGTCCCCCACGGAGCAGGAAGCCTTCCAGGCGGCCATCGCCGAGGCGGAAAGGTTCCTGCAGGTGGAAATGGATTTCGTCTGAACAGACTCCCACCCCGCGGAAACAAAAATCCCCGTTCCTCCATGTGGAGGAACGGGGATTTTTTGTTGCGCTCCTCCTGCTGGACTTGAACCAGCAACCCTTCGATTAACAGTCGAATGCTCTGCCAATTGAGCTAAGGAGGAATGAAGCAGGTATGACATTAGCAAAGGATTCCGGCCGAAGGGAAATCGGCGGTTTTCCGGGCCCGGACGGCCCTGCCGGGAAACAAAAATCCCCGTTCCGGAGGCCGGAACGGGGATGGAAGCTCCTCCTGCTGGACTTGAACCAGCAACCCTTCGATTAACAGTCGAATGCTCTGCCAATTGAGCTAAGGAGGAATGAAGCGGGTATTAGCCTAGCAAACTCTTGGCACGGAAACGAAATCGGAGGGCCGTGACCTGGCCCACCTCCGCGTCCGCAGACCGGGCCACCCCTACGACTCAGCGCGCAGGGCCCGGCGTTCCATTTCCAGCATCATCAGCTCGCGGTTCAGCCGCTGGTAGGTCTCCGGGTCCGCCGCCGCGTCAAGGCGCTGCAACTGGCCCATCTTGTCCGCTTTGACCCGGGTGATCTGGAGTTCGAAAAGCCGGGACAGGATGTCGCGGCAGTACTTCAGCACCGCTTCCTCGGTGTGGGCCGGCAGCGGCACGACGGCGAGCTCGGATACCAGCGGCCGGAGGGGTTCCGGCACCTCGTGCATGACGTGCTCCACCCACCGCACCGGATCGACGGTCAGGCCGGGACCAGTGGCGCGCATGGCGTCATGGACGGCCTGGAAGGCAGGAATGGCGAACCGGGCAGCGGCAAAGCGGTCCCACACCCCGCCGGCCAGCAGGGAGGGCTGCTGCAGCGCCACCTCGAGCGCCTGCCGCTCCATGGAAGCCACGGGATCGCGCGGGTCCGGGCGGTGGAAGGAGGGAACAACGCCCGACGACGGCGCGGCAGCTACGCCGGGTGCCCCCGCTTGGGCAGGGGCCGGGCCGGAGGGGCCGCCTGGCTGCGGCTGGCCCGGAGCCGGGGGGCGTCCGGTCTCGCCGCGCTTGACGGCTGCGGTGACCAGGCGCAGGACTTCGTTGGGGTCCGGCATGCCCAGCCAGCCGGTCAGGGCCTGGCAGTAGCCCGTCCGGGTGGAGGCGTCGCGGATTGCTGCCACCACGGGCACGGATGCTTTGAGGCCCTGGACGCGGCCTTCAACGGTGTCCAGGTTGAACTGCTTGAGCGTGCTGCGGATGGCGAACTCGAACAGCGGCCGCCGGGACTGGATCAGGGCGTGCACCGCCTCGTCCCCGCGGCTGAGGCGGAGATCGCACGGGTCCGCGCCTGTGGGTTCCACAGCCACATACGTCTGGGCGGTGAAGCGCTGGTCCTCTTCAAAGGCGCGCAGGGCTGCCTTCTGCCCGGCGGCGTCGCCGTCGAAGGTGAACACCACTTCTCCCCCGGTGCCGTCGTCGGACAAAAGCCGGCGGGCGATCTTGATGTGCTCGGTACCGAAGGCGGTGCCGCACGTGGCTACCGCCGTCGTAATCCCTGCAAGGTGGCAGGCCATGACGTCCGTGTAGCCCTCCACCACCACCAGCTGCCTGTCCTTGGCGATGCTCTTCTTGGCGAGGTCGATGCCGTACAGGACCTGGGACTTCTTGTAGAGGGTGGTCTCCGGGGTGTTGAGGTACTTGGGGCCCTGGTCGTCCTCATACAGCTTGCGCGCGCCGAAGCCGATGGTGTCACCGGCCATGTCCTTGATGGGCCAGATGAGGCGCCCGCGGAAACGGTCGTAGATGCCCCGGTTTCCTTCGCTGAACATTCCGGTGAGCTTGAGTTCGGCGTCGGTGAAGCCGCGGCCGCGCAGGTGCTTCAGGAGGGCGTCCCACCCCTGGGGTGCGTAGCCGCAGCCAAAGTGTTCCGCGGCGGCCCGGTCGAAGCCGCGGCCAAACAGGAAGTTGCGGGCCGTTGCGGCGCCGGGCGTGAGCATCTGGGCACGGAAGAATTCGTCCGCGATCTTGTGTGCGTCCAGCAGCCGCTGGCGGCGGCCCACTTCCTCGCGGTTGGGGCCGGTTCCCCCGTCTTCGTAGCGGAGCTCGTAGCCGATCCTGGACGCGAGCTTCTCCACGGCTTCCTGGAAGGAGCTGTGGTCCTGCTTTTGGACAAAGGCGATGACATCGCCGTCCTCGCCGCAGCCGAAGCAGTGGTAACGGCCTACCTGGGGACGGACGGTGAAGGACGGCGAGCGCTCGTCATGGAAGGGGCACAGGCCCTTGAAGGTTCCCAGCCCGGCGCCCTTGAGCGTGACGTAGCCGTCAACCACTTCCTTGATGTCCGTGCGCTGGCGTACTTCGTCAATATCTTCACGTTTAATCAGCCCAGCCACACAGCAATCTTAGTGTCACCGGCCCGGGGTCACCGCCCGGGCACCCGCGTCCCGGGTTCCGGTGTCCTCCCGTCGATCAGGCTGAGGGCCAGCTTGGGGCAGAGGAAGACGGCCTCCTGTGCAGCTTCACGGTCGGCGTCGCGCAGCGGAACGTCGGTCCTGTCGCGGCCTGTCTTCCCGCGCGCCACGGGGTACCCCCAGTCGTCCCGGTCCAGCACCCCGGGAAGCAGTTCGGCACACAGGCCGCGGCCGTCGCAGCTGGTCCAGTCGATATGCAGGTGGGTTTTCATGCCGCTGCGCCTCCCGGGCCCGTGCAGTATCCGGAAAGGTGGGCGCGGAAGTCTGCGGCGAAGACCTCCAGGGCACTGCTGACCAGCCCGGTGGTCCCTTCCGGGTGCCTGCACGCGCCCCGCCCGGAGACCAGCCGCCCCAGCCGGTCCAGTTCGGAGGCAAGGCGGGGATTCGTTTCCCCTCCGGCGATCCGGTTGAGCACGGATGCCATGGCCGGCAGCCCGAACATGCAGGGCCCGCACTGCCTGGCGGACTGGTCGGCAAGGTAGCTGACGATCCGCGCCGTCGCCTGGATGCCGCAGGTCTGCAGATCCAGGGCGTGGATCACGCCTGCGCCCGGCCGGGCGGTCCGGTCCGGCGGGCCCACGGGTGAGAGCGCGTGCGCCGCGGGCCGCACCCACCGGCCGTGGTAGCCGCCCACCAGAACGGCGGACAAGGCGGCAGGGTCCATGCCCGCTTCCTGCAGGACCGCCGAAAGCTGCGCACCGCCGGGCACCTCCAGCACCACATCCCGTACCGGGGCAGGCCCGGAAACGGACACCAGCCGGGTACCCGGGTCCGCCGCGGTGCCCGCCTGGCGGAACCATTGCGCCCCGTAGCGGGCGATCAGGGCAACCTGGGCGAGGGTTTCGACGTTGACCACCAGTGTGGGCCGGCCGTTGAGGCCGGATTCGCTGAGGCGCCGGCGTTGGTCGGTGGGGACAGCGTTGCCGTTGCCGATCATATTGACGACGGCGCTCGACTCGCCGGAGATGAAGGTTTCGGGTGCCTGCACTACCCGGATCCGGTTGCCCCGGGGGCGTTCGCCGATGGCCTGCTGCACGCGGGGCAGGCCGGCCGCCGGTGCGTAGACGTACATGCTTGCGCCGTCAAGGGCCGCGGCCAGGGCGGCCAGCCCGTCGATGACCAGGTGGGGCGCGTGGGCAAGGAGGGTGCGGTCCTTGAAGCTGAGCGGTTCGCCCTCGGCGCCGTTGGCGATCACCACCGGCCGGGCCGCAAACAGGCCCTTCCTGCCGGACCCGGCAGCGGCAGTGGCCTTGCGCCAGGTTTCGAACGCGGCTCCGCCCCGCCCGGTCAGTCCAGCCTCCCCGAGCGCCTCCAGCAGGCCGGCTCCGGCGGCGTTCGGCTCCCAGGGCCCGAAGGTGTCGAGGTGCTGTTCCCAGCCTGCGTCAGGGCCAGCTGCCAGGAGCCGCGGTTGCTGCCCCCTGTTGTCCTGTATGGCGTGGAGGGGCGCGGTCGGGTAGGTGTCCTTGGCGGGGCTCACGGGAGGTTTCCTTGCCGGGCGTGGGAGGTTTCGAGGAAGTAGGGGCTCAACCGCCACAGCAGGGCCGCGGCTACGGCCACCGCGGACGCCGCGGCCAGCAGGAGGAACCAGCCGCTGGAGACGTCGGTGCCGTTGCCCAACGCGTGCGCCATCGCCACCGGCCAGACGCCGTAGCTGAGCCAGTGCACGGCCTTGAAGCTGCGCTGCCCGATCCGGTGCCGCAGCAGGCCCGTCACCACCACGGCCAGGACAAGGTCCAGCGCCACGGTTCCCAGCCCCTGCCAGAACGGCTGGAAGGAGCCCAGGAACGGCACCACGATGTCCACCGGGTTGAGCTTGGCAAAGGGGTCAAGGAGCAGGGACCCCACATGCAGTCCGAGGAACACTGTGGCGAGCAGGGCGATGTTCCGGTGCAGGAGGCTGATGGAGAACCGGGGCAGCACCAACAGGGGCCGGCCGGACCGGTTGAGGATGCCCAGCAGCACCGACGCCGTGAACAGTGCCAGGGACACGAACCCGCTGACCCGGCCGAACGCCCACATGGCCTCATCCATGGCCGCCACCCCCGGGAGTATTGCTTTCTCCGGTGTTCCCAACGGGGTTCCAGGTTTCCGGCGGCCAGCCGCCGGTGGTGGCGACCCTGCCCCGGCTGTCCACCAGCCGGGCAGCAATGCCTTCGGTCCGCAACCAGTCCAGGGCAGCGAAGCCGCGGACAATGGCCGCGGTACTGAAGGCGTTCGCTTCCAGGCAGGTGGGCGCTGCGACACTCACCGAACGCCAGACCTGCTCGGCGGGGAGGCCAAAGCGGGGGTCAAGGATGTGGTGGACCTGCATCCCCTGGTGCTGCCAGCGGCGTTTCTGCGTACTGGACGTGGCCACGGCGAACCCCGGGGCCAGGGAGATGTACTGGGCAGGGTCGGCGGGAAGGTCCTGCACCATGATCTGCCAGTGGCCGGGCTTGCCGTCCTCCTGCGGTCCGGGCCCGGCGCTGGCCAGATCACCGCCCAGGCCCACGAGCACCCCGCAGCCCAGCTCCCGGCAGACAGCTGCGGCCGCAAGATCGGCCGCGACTGCCTTTGCTGACGCCCCCAGGTCCAGGCGGAGGTCGTCCGGCACGGTGAGGGTGCCTGCCCCGAGCTGGAGGCGGGACCAGCCGGGGGCCCGGGGCGTCGATCGATGCTGCGGTACCGGCTGGGATGGCACAGGCTGCTGCGGTACCGGCACACTGGTGAGCCCCGGCCTGCCCTGCATTCCCGGGCCGTGGCCCAACGCGGCCAGGTCGGCTCCGAGAGTGGGGTCAACGTCGCCGCCGGTCATCCGGGCAGCGTCCAGGGCACGTTCAAGGAGCAGCCGGAACATGGGGCTGATGCTTACACCCCGCGCCATGCGGGGCTGGAGCATCATCAGTTCCGAATCTTCGCGGAAGCGGCTGCAGGCGAGGTCAACCTCCGCCACGGCATCCCGGACAATGTCCCCGGCCGCGGCAAGCAGTGCCGGTTCCGTGACCGTGACCGAGGCCTCAAGCCCCCAGACAGTCCAACTGGTTTGCGCTGTGCCGTGCGGAGATGCTGTGCCGTGCGGGGGTGCTGTGTGTTCGGCGGTCCTGGCAGCCGGGGCACCGGGACCTGCCATTGCGGAACGTGCCACGTCAAGACCCCGAGGACCGGCCGTGGACGGTACCGCCGTTGCCTGGCTGGACCGGCGTGGTGCTGCCGTAATTGCCGTAGCTCTTGGAGCGGCGGGGGCTGCTGTCCTGGTGGGTCCCGTAGTCATCGTCGTCGGAGCGGGCAGGACCGGTTTTAGGGGTGCTTCCCTGCGTGCTGGTGTCCGTGGCGGGAGTGGTCCTGGCGATGACGGACGGCGTTGCGGCGTACACGGCAGCTGCCGCGACCCCGGCAGCGGCGAAGCTGCCCACACCTACGGCCGCGGTGATCCCGGTGGCCAGGCGCTTGCCCCTGCTGCGAGTACTCATGACCAGCTCCCGTTCCTAGCGGCCTGTCTTTCCTCCCATGGTGCGCTTCGTTCCTGTGTAGATGCTTTAAGGAAGCTGTTGATCGGGCGGACGTCCGGGCTGGAGCCAGCGGCGGGTCACCAGAGCGAGGGCAGGCTCCCCACCAGGCGCTCGTACATGGCCAGGGCCGATCCATCGGTGAGTGAGGCCACCTGGTCGATGACCACGCGAAGGCGCGCGCCGTCGTCGTCCGCCGTCCGCCAGTCCGCCGCGAACATCGGCTCCAGGTGCCGGTCACCCGTGGCGCTGAGGGCGGTCACCAGGGCATGGAGCACTTCCCTCTGCCGCTCGTAGATGGGTTGCCGGTGCTCCGTGGTCATCACGAAGGTGGTGGCCAGGCCCTTCATCACCGCGATCTCCATGACGGTTTCGTCGGGAACCATCAGTTCGGCGTTGTAGCGGGTCAGGTTTTCCGGCCCGTAGACGGCGCGGGTGGTTTCCAGGGCACTCTGGCAGAACCGGCCGATCAGCTGGCTGGTCATGTTCTTCAGCGCCGCCATGGATTTGCGGCTGCCGTCGGCCTCGCGCACCCAGACGTCGGTGGCCTCCAGCCGGGCGAGGGCGGCGTCAATGGCGGCGGGGTCGTTGTGCGGCAGGTACCACTGCTTGGCGTAGCCCACCACGCGTGCGCGGTGGTCCGGGTTGTCCATCCAGCGCAGCTGGAAGTGGCCGGCGACGATCGCGTCTTCCACGTCATGGACGGAGTAGGAGATGTCGTCCGCCAGGTCCATGACCTGGGCTTCGAGGCAGGTCCGGCGTTCCGGAGCACCTTCGCGGAGCCAGTTGAAGATGGGGAGATCATCCTCGTAGGCGCCGAACTTGCTGGTCCGCTGCCCGTGGATCACCGGTGCCTCCAGCGCTGACCAGGGGTATTTCGACGCCGCGTCAAGGCTGGCGCGGGTGAGGTTCAGTCCGGCGGGCTGTCCGTCGGCGGTGAGCACCTTGGGTTCGAGCCGGGTGAGCAGCCGGAGGGTCTGGGCGTTGCCTTCGAAGCCGCCGATGGCGTGGGCCACCTCGTTCAGTGCCGATTCGCCGTTGTGGCCGAAGGGCGGGTGGCCGAGGTCGTGGCTGAGGCAGGCGGTGTCCACGACATCCGGATCGCAGCCCAGGGCCCGGCCCAGTTCGCGGCCCACCTGTGCCACTTCCAGGCTGTGGGTGAGGCGGGTGCGGACAAAGTCGTCGGTGTCCGGTGCCACCACCTGGGTTTTGGCGCCCAGCCGGCGCAAGGCGGACGAGTGCAGCACCCGGGCGCGGTCCCGCTCAAAGTCGGAGCGGTACGTGCTCTTGGGCGGTTCCTCCACCCAACGGGCGGAATCGTGCGTGTCGTAGCCCGGCAGCGCCAGGGCTGCGGTGGGGGTGCCCGCGGGCGGGTGTCCGGCCAGGGATGCCTCAGCCACCGGAAACGTCCAGCTCTGCGGCCGCGATGTCCTTGGACTGGTCCTCGTTGAGTGCCCGGGAGTCCAGCCAGTCCTTGGGCAGGGCGGGCCTTTTCGGCGAGCCGGCACGGCCGCGGGGGCCCTCGGCGTCCACTCCGGGGTAGGGCGAGTCCAGGTCCAGCTCGGCCAGCGTGTCCCGGAGCACCTCCAGGCTGGTCACCAGCGCCAGCCGGGTGCGCAGTTCCCCTCCCACCACGTAGCCCTTGAAGTACCAGGCGATGTGCTTGCGGATCTCCCGCAGTGCCTTGCCTTCGTCGCCGAAGGTTTCCACCATCAGTTCAGCGTGGCGGTACACGCCTTCGGCCACCTGGCGGAGGTTGGGGCGGTGCCGGACGTCGCTGCCTTCGAACGCGGCCTGCAGGTCGCCGAACAGCCAGGGCCTCCCCTGGCAGCCGCGGCCCACCACCACGCCGTCCACGCCGGTCTCGCGGACCATCCGGACGGCGTCCTCAGCGGACCAGATATCGCCATTGCCCAGCACCGGAATGTCCGGAAGGGCTTCGCGGAGGCGGGCGATGGCGGACCAGTCGGCCTTGCCCGAATAGAACTGCGCGGCCGTCCGGCCGTGGAGCGCGACGGCGGCGACACCGGCGTCGCGGGCGATCCGGCCGGCGTCGAGGTACGTGAGGTGGTCGTCGTCGATCCCCTTGCGCATCTTGATGGTCAGCGGAATGTTGCCCTTGGAGGCTTCCTTGACGGCGGTCTGCACGATCGAGGTGAAGAGATCGATCTTCCAGGGCAGGGCGGAGCCGCCGCCGCGCCGGGTCACTTTGGGGACGGGGCAACCGAAGTTGAGGTCGATGTGGTCGGCCCGGTCCTCCTCCACGAGCATCCGCACGGCAGCGCCGACCGTGCCGGGGTCCACGCCGTACAGCTGGACGGAGCGGACCTTTTCGTCGTCGTCGTGCGAAATGATGCGGAGGGATTCGGGGGTCCGCTCCACCAGCGCGCGGGACGTGACCATCTCCGCCACATACATGCCGCCGCCGTACTCACGGCAGAGCCTGCGGAAGGCGGAGTTGGTGATGCCGGCCATGGGAGCCAGGATCACGGGGGTGTCCACCGTGATGGGTCCCAGCTTCAGGGGCGGGAGTTCCAGCTTGGGGGCGGGAGGAGTTGCAGCAACAGTCACCTGTCCATTGTTGCAAAGCCGGGCAAATCGGTGATCCCGTCCAGTGCCAAAGTACCTGTCCCCGGTTTCGGACGGCTGTTAGCGTGGCGCGGGGACGGACAACCAGCCAGGACGTTTGAAGGAGACTTGCCCATGCTTTCCGACACCGCATACCCCGTGATCCAGGCGACCCTTCCCGTCGTCGGCGAACATATCCAGGAGATCGCCTCCCGTTTCTACAAGCACATGTTCGGCGAACACCCCGAACTGCTCAACGGCCTGTTCAACCGCGGCAACCAGGCCGATGGCCGGCAGCAGCAGGCGCTGGCCGGCTCAGTTGCTGCGTTCGCCGGCTTCCTGGTCAACGACCCCACCCACCTGCCGGACCACCTGCTGTCCCGCATTTCGCACAAGCACGTCTCCCTGGGCCTGAGTCCTGAGCAGTACCAGGTGGTGCACGACAACCTGATGTGGGCCATTGTGGATGTCCTGGGCGACGCCGTGACCCCTGAGGTGGCCGCGGCCTGGGATGAGGTCTACTGGCTCATGGCCAACATGCTCATCAACAAGGAACGCGGGCTTTATGACGCAGTCCGCCTGAGCCCGGAAACTGTCTGGCGCACGTGGCGGGTGGCCGAGAAGATCCAGGAAACCGACGACGTTGTCAGTTTCGTGGTGGAGCGGACCGACGAGAGGGAGGTCAAGCCGTCGCTGCCGGGACAGTACGTCACCATCCGCATGCAGATGCCCGACGGCGTCCTGCAGCCGCGCCAGTACAGCCTCACCCAGGCCGACGACGGCCAGCACCGGCGGTTCGCCGTCAAGCGCGTGCGCACCGAGGGTGCGCCGGACGGTGAGATGTCCAGCCTCCTGCACGACCACGTCAACGTGGGCGACGAGGTCACCCTCTCCGCGCCCTTCGGCGATGTGGTGCTGGAATACACTGACCGGCCCGTGGTGCTGGCAAGCGCGGGCATCGGAGTCACGCCCATGGCCGGGATGCTGTCCCACCTGGTCAAGTCCGGTTCGCAGCGGAAGGTCCTGTTCCTGCATGCGGACGACTCCCCTGCCTCCTTTGCATTGCGGAACCAGGTGACGGCCGACCTCGCCGCGCTCCCTGATGCTTCCCTCCATGCCTGGTTCCTCAACCCGGACGGCGGGGGCTCTTCGGCCGACGGCAGCGTGCATTCCGGATTCATGAACATCAAGGACGTCCAGTTGCCGTCCGACGGCGAGTATTACCTCTGCGGCCCCATGCCCTTCATGCAGGCGGTGCGGACCGCCCTGGTGGGCGCAGGCGTGCGGGCTAAGGACATCCAGTACGAAGTCTTCGGCCCGGACCTATGGCTGGCCGACTACCAGTAACCCGCCGGAGGCAGTGAGCGCAGGTCCAGCCGTGGGTCTGGACGCAGGTCAGCCGCGGTCCGCCCGCCGGCCCCGGCGGGTGCCGGCCTCTTCAGTGGGCAGGACGCCGGGTTCGACGGCGGTGCGGCGGCTGCGTTCGTCAAGGGCGGCTGCGGCGAGCGCCGCGGTGTCCGCGACGTCGTCCGCGTGGCTGTGGCCGCCGTCGTCGGCCACGCCCGCCGCCGTGCCCGCCGCGCTGGGACCCGACGCGCCGGCCCCTGCTGCGCTGGGTCCAGCTGCGCTGATGCCTGTCGCCTTGACCACGAGGACGGCGATCAGGGTGGTCACCGGGATGGCCAGGACAAGTCCGATGGATCCCACGAGCGTCCGGATGACCTCCTCGGAGAGCTCGGCGCTGGTGAGGGTGTCCATGAGTGGCCGGTCGTAGAGCATGACGATGATCAGGATGGGCAGTGCGGCACCGGCGTAGGCGAAGGCGATGGTGTACACCGTGGAGGCAATGTGGTCGCGGCCGATCCGCATGGCGGACGTGAACAGCTTGCGGGCGCTGCTGGCCGGTGCCAGTTCGTAAAGCTCCCACACGGCCGAAGACTGGGTGATGGTGACATCGTTCAGGACGCCCAGGCCGGAAATGATGAGTCCGCACAGGATGACGCCGGAGATGGAGATGTTCGACGACGTGTTCACCAGGGTGGCGGCGTCGTGGCTGCCCACGCCGGCGAGGTTGGCGGCGTCGGTGGCCCAGGCCGCCAGGAGGGCCGTGATGGCCAGGCCGAAAATGGTGCCCAGCAGCGCCGTCGACGTGCGTGCGGAGAACCCGTGGGCGAAGTAGAGCACCCCGATCATGATCACCGTGGAGCCCACCAGCGCCAGCAGGAGCGGCGGTTTGCCTTCCACCAGGCCCGGGAGCAGGAAGTTCGCCAGTACGAAGTATGCGCCCACCAGGCCGATCAGGGCCCGGAGCCCCCGCCACCTGGCGACGGCGATGACCACCACGGCGTAGAGGACGGCGAGCAGGACAATGGGCATGGTCCGGACGAAGTCCACGAAGATGTAAGCCGGGGACCCCTGCGACCCGGTGGCGCCCTGGGCGTTTGAAAGGTTCAGGTACCGGATCTGGTCGCCGGGTTTGACCCCGTGGGATGCGGCCACGTCAGGGTTGATGACCACCTTTACCGGGCTGCCGCCCTTGTCCGGTTCGGTGAAGGCGAAGGTGCAGTCCGAGCCCTTGCCCGGTGCCTGCTGCGGGCCCTGCTGGCCTGTTTGTTGCTGGCCGGTGTCCTGTTGCCCGCTCCCCTGCTGGTTTGTTCCCTGCTGGTTTGTCCCCTGCTGGCCGGTGTCCTGCATGCAGCTCCCGGTGACCACGTTCTGGATGGTGCCGGTATCGAAGGTGACGCCGGGGGCGGTGGCGTACGGGTTGGCCAGCGAGACCCCCTCCTTGCTGCCGGACGGCCACAGCGCGGCCACCCCTGCCAGGGTCAGCAGCGCCAACGGTATGAGCACCGCGGCCAGAATGCGGTTCGCCTTGCTGCGGGCAGCAATCGCCTGGGGCGTCGGCTCCGAATGAACCAAGGAAGCGTGGGAGTGACCGGCGCCCATCAGCAGTACAACCTCATGGTTGAACTCTACGTGCGGCGCCTTAGGGTTTATAAATGGACCATCGGGATGGGGAGGAACCAGTCATGGACAACCGTGGTGCACAGGGGGCCGGCAGCAGGGGAACCGGTACTAGTGGGGCCGGGACGGGTACCAATGGGACACCGGACAGCGGCGCGGTGCGGGCCGGTCAGGCGCCCCTTCTTCCCGCCCACCGGCCGGTGCTGAGCGTCCTGGAAGCATCCGGCAGCACCAGGGGCGTGGTCCTGGTCCTCCACGGCGGCAAGGCCCACAGCCGGGAGCCGGTGGAGGCGCGGCACCTGAGCCCGGCCAGGATGATTCCTTTCGCCAGGCACCTGCACCGTGCCGGCCGGAAACACGGACTGGCCGTCTGGTCCCTGCGCAACAGTGTCCGCGGCTGGAACGGCCCGGACATGTCCCCGCTGCAGGACGCCCGGTGGGCCCTGCAGCAGATCGCGGAACGCCACCCCGACGTTCCCGTTTTCCTGCTGGGCCACTCCATGGGCGGGTTGACCGCCGTGTGCGCGGCAGACCATCCGCAGGTGGAGGCCGTGGTGGCGCTGGCGCCGTGGCTGGGCCCGGAAACCCCGGTGGAGAGGGTCAACGGCAGGAAAGTCCTCATCATCCACGGCACTACCGACCACATGACCAGCCCCTCACAGTCGCTGGCCTTCGCGCGCCGGGCTTCCGCTGACGCCGCGAGCATGCAGTACGTCTCACTCAAGGGCGTGGGGCACTTCATGCTGCGGAAGGTCCGCGTGTGGCAGACGTTGGCCACCGGGTTCGTCATCAAATCCTTCGCCGAGAGCACGGGCGCCGGCGTCCAGCCGTCCCGTGCCTTCACGGATCTGCTTCCCGAGTCCTCCGTCCACGTCACCCTGTAGGCCGGACCCGTGCCCTGGCGTCCCCCGGCCAACGACCACTTCTACCGCCTGATCGTTCGCACGGGCCAGTTCCTGCGCTGGGCCCTGCAACTGGACATTCAAGCCACCGGCCTGGAGCACCTGCCTGCCCAGGGACCCGCCCGCGGTCCCTCCCGGAAGGCCGTCCGCGGGCACGGCGCGGTGTTCGCCGTGACGCACTTCGGCTACGTGGATTTTGCGGTCGTCGAACTGCTCCTGTGGCGCAGCACCCGGGCCCAGTTGCGGTTCCTGGTCCACCAGGGCGCGGCGGACCATTGGCTGGCGGGGCCCGCCATCAGCGCCAGCGGCCATGTGGTGGTGGGATATACCGGCCGCGCAGACGCTTACGCCGCTGCCGTGGCCAGGCTGCGGGAAGGCGAATACCTGGCGGTGTTCCCCGAGGCTGGGGTCAGCAGGAGCTTCACCGTCCGCGAATGCCGCACGGGGGCTGTCCGGATGGCGGCGGAAGCGGGGGTTCCGGTCATTCCGGTATCCATCTGGGGCGCCCACCGCATCCTGACCCGCGGGCACGGCTTCTCCTTCCGCCGCAGCTGGCGGGCGCCAATCCGAGTCCATGTGGACGAGCCAGTGGTATTTCCCGCCGGCGTCGACGTTGAAGCGGCAACGGAAGTTTTGCGCGGCACGCTGCAGGCGGGAATCGACCGCTGCATCGCCGGCTTTCCGCTCCGGCCGGAACCCGGGGCATGGTGGATGCCGGCACGGCTGGGCGGCGGTGCACCAACTGACGCCGAACGGCAGCTGCTGGACGCAGCCGACGCAGCCGCGGGCCGCCGTCGCGCTCCCCGTGGAAAGTACCAGTCCAAGTAGGTAGCGCCAAGTGTCGTTTTGAGGGGTCAAAACGACACTTGGCGCTACCCAGTTGGGGCGGGGCTGGTTAGTCGGAGACCACCAGGGTCTCCGCGCCCGCCAGCCGGGCTTTGCCGCTCTCCAGGAGGGGCTCGACGGCGGCGCGCAGGGCCGTCATGGAATCGTCCAGTTCAAGCATGACCGGGTGCTGGTAGGCGATCAGGGCGAGCATGTCCCGGACCGCCTCGGCGGCATCGTCAGCATCGAGCGAGGGCTCGTGGCCAACGAAAACGTCCGTGGGCGTGTCCACGCCCGGGCCCACCTCCGCGTTGGGTGCGTCGTCAGGCCCGGCGGGGGCGGCGTAGCTGACCGCGAACGCCCGGATGCGGCCCTTCTTGCTGGGTGCCACACCCTGGCCGAACGCGGATTCCGGCTGGGCGCGGAGCACGATGGCACCGTGCGCACCGGTGAGCTCGTCCAGGAAGAGCTTCTGCACCTGGCCCACGGAGAGGACCCCCGGGGAGTCCCAGCCGTGGATGGAGGTGTAGTAGCGGCCCACCACGTCAGTCAGCTCCACCGAGCCGGTGGCCAGGTCCATGACGATGTCCGAACCGGCGTTCTCACCGTCGATGGGGCGGCCGCCGTGGTCCTTGTCCGGGAACACGGGCAGCCGGAGGGCTCCCGGCTCCACGATGACCAGCCGGGAACGCTGGATGGGTGCCAGCCCGGCGGCTTCGGCGAAAGCGGCGCCGGGGCTGCCCGGCTCTACCTTGGCGCGGAGCTTGGAAACCCCCGACGGCGCGTTCCCGGCCTCGCGGCGCAGCATGGCCAGGAGGGTGGCACCGATGCCGTTGCGGCGGTGGTCCCGCGCGACTTCAACGTACGTCCACAGGCGTTCCGGGTGCAGGGAGGCTTCATAGACGACGCCGGCGGCGACGGGGATGCCGACGCCGTCAACAACGTCCTCGGCCACGATGCAGCGGCGCCACGGGGTGCCGTTTCCTCCGTTGGAGGACACGGCGAGGGCGCCGCGGAACTGGCGGGCCTGCGCGGTCTCCGGACCGCCCCAGATTTCCAGCAGGGCAAGGTCGTCGCCGTCCCGCCATTCGCGGTATTCGATGGCCATGCTCAGGCGCCGATCAGCCGTGCCGCCAGGTAGCCTTCCACCTTGTCCAGGGAGACGCGTTCCTGGCTCATGGTGTCCCGCTCGCGGATGGTGACGGCCTGGTCCTCGAGGGTATCGAAGTCCACGGTGATGCAGAACGGGGTGCCGATCTCGTCCTGGCGGCGGTAGCGGCGGCCGATTGCGCCGGCGTCGTCGAAGTCGATGTTCCAGTTCTTCCGCAGCTGCGCGCCCAGGGCCTTGGCCTTCGGGGACAGGTCCTCATTGCGGCTCAGCGGCAGCACGGCGGCCTTGACCGGCGCCAGGCGCGGGTCCAGCTTCAGTACCGTGCGCACGTCCACGCCGCCCTTGGCGTTGGGGGCCTCGTCCTCGGTGTAGGCGTCCACCAGGAACGCCATGAAGGAACGGGTCAGGCCTGCCGCGGGCTCGATGACGTACGGGGTGTAGCGCTCGTTGGTGGCCTGGTTGAAGTAGCTCAGGTCCGTGCCGGAGGCCTTGGCGTGGGTGGAGAGGTCGAAGTCGGTGCGGTTGGCGATGCCTTCCAGCTCGCCCCACTCCGAGCCCTGGAAACCGAAGCGGTACTCGATATCCGTGGTGCCCTTGGAGTAGTGGCTGAGCTTTTCCTTGGGGTGTTCGAAGAAGCGCAGGTTCTCCTCGCGGATGCCCAGGCCGGTGTACCAGGCCATGCGCTCCTTCATCCAGTACTGGTGCCACTCTTCGTCCGTGCCGGGCTCGACGAAGAACTCCATCTCCATCTGCTCGAATTCGCGGGTGCGGAAGATGAAGTTTCCGGGCGTGATCTCGTTGCGGAAGGACTTGCCGATCTGGCCGATGCCGAACGGCGGCTTCTTCCGCGAGGTGGTGAGCACGTTGTTGAAGTTCACGAAGATGCCCTGCGCCGTTTCGGGCCGCAGGTAGTGCAGGCCCTCTTCGCTAGCCACCGGGCCAAGGTAGGTCTTGAGCAGGCCGGAGAACTCCTGCGGCTCGGTCCACTGCCCGCGGGTGCCGCAGTTGGCGCAGGCGATGTCCTTCAGCCCGTTCTCGGCGGGGCGGCCCTTCTTTTCCTCGTATTCTTCCTCGAGGTGGTCGGCCCGGTAGCGCTTGTGGCAGGACAGGCACTCCACCAAGGGGTCGGAGAAGACCTCAACGTGGCCGGATGCTTCCCATACCTGGCGGGGCAGGATCACCGAGGAGTCCAGGCCCACCACGTCCTCGCGGCCGCGGACCATGGACTGCCACCACTGGCGCTTGATGTTTTCCTTCAGTTCCGCGCCGAGGGGGCCGTAGTCCCAGGCAGAGCGCGAGCCTCCGTAGATCTCACCGGCCTGGAACACGAAGCCCCTCCGCTTGGAGAGGGAAATGACCTGGTCGAGGACGGATTTTGCTGCCATGGGGTAACTCCAATTTCTACAGGGCCGCTGGGTGCGGTCCGCGGGTTGTCAGGCCCGGCGCTGCCTTGCGCCTGGGGCGCAGGGCAGCGGGTCGGGGGCGGATGAAGGAAGATCGTGGAAAAGCTTGTGTCCTAGCGTACCGGCCGCTGCCTGCGCAGCGCGCCCCGGGGCCACGGCAGGGTGGCCAGGACAATGGCGCCGAGCGTGAGCAGGGTTCCCAGCACGGTGGCCGGGGCCACGACGGTGCCCGGGGCGGGCAGCGCCAGGTCCAGGGCCAGCGAGCCGAGCAGTTGGCCCGCGATCATGCCCAGCCCGGTGACCAGTACGCCCAGGCTGCGGACCAGGAGGGCGCCCAGCCCAATGAACACGCAGCCCATGGGGCCGCCCAGGTAGTACCACCACTCCCCCGGCAGCGGGTTGGCGGGGCCGGCCACCGCGAGCTTCACGGCCAACGCGACCCAGAGCACGGTGCAGCCGGCCACGAAGTTGACCAGCGTGGCGGCAATGGGAGTGCCGTAGTGGAGGGTGGCGGTGCCGTTCATGGCCTGCTGGAAGCTCATGAGGAACCCCGCCGCCACGGGCAGCAGGATGGGAAGCAGCAACCCGGCGGCCCCGTCCCCTGAGCCTCCACTGCTGAACCGGGGCGACACCGCCCACGCGACGGCGGCGATGGTCAGGATGCAGCCAATGATGCGGATGCCGGTGACGGATTTCTTTCCAGCCGGCCCGATGCCCAGCCGGTCCACCAGCAGGCCGCTGACAGTCTGTCCGGTGACGGTGGCCACGGTGAACAGGGCCACACCGAGGATGCCCACGGTGAAGGACTGGGCAAAGACGAACAACGCACCGATGGCACCGGCCACCACGTAGATGCGGGGAAAGGCACGGTTCCGGACCGCCGGGATGATGGCGGCCAGGCCTGCCCGTCCCCGCGGCAGGACCAGGGAAATGACGATCATGACCAGCAGGCCTGTGCTGAAGCTCACGGCCGCCGCGGCGATTCCGTCATTGAGGCGGGCGCCCAGCGCCCCGTTGATGCGGCCCTGGACGGGGATGGCCAGGCCGGAACCCACGGCCAGGGGCAGGCCTGCAAGTGCCGGCAGGCGTGAAGGGGAGGTCATTGAATCCACCTTAGTTCAGGCATTATTGCTCTATGAGCAACCCCATTGAGGACGTCCCCATCCGCGACAGCATGATCCGGCTTGGCCAGCTGCTGAAGCTCGCCAACCTCGTTGAGGACGGGGTGGAGGCCGCTGAGCTCATCAAGAACGGCCTGGTCAAGGTCAACGGCGAGATCGATGACCGCCGTGGCCGCCAGCTGCACAACGGAGACACCGTCACGGTCAACGGCCAGAGCGTCCGGGTGGTCGCGCCCAACGCTGACTGACGGCGCCGGCCGGGCGCCCGGGACGCCCAAGCCGCCGCGCGCCGTCGTACGTCCTATTTGTTGAGCACTTCGTGGGTGAGGAACTCCCCCACGTGCCCGATCTCCTGCTGGTTGATGCCGTGCCACATGCCGGTGTAGAGCACCTTGGTGAGCTTGACGTGCTTGCGCACCCAGCCCATGGTGAACTCGATTTTGTCCTGGGTGATCACGGGGTCCTGCTGGTCCCGGCCCCAGAACATGGGCACGGTTCCGTCCAGCTCGGCGTCCTTGAACGTGGGGTCATCGGCGGCGTCCACCACGAAGCCTGACAGTCCGACGACGGCGGCGAAGTCCGTGGGCCGCTGGCGCAGGAGCGTGGTGGCCATCGCCATGCCCATGGAGAAACCCAGCAGGGTGACGGACGGATGCCCCACCCGGATGGTGTCGATCCACTCCAGCACGTAGGCCGAAGCCTTCTTGACCCGTTCCAGCGAGTACTCGATCGAGGCCGTCAGCGGGAACCAGGTGAAGCCGGGGCCCATGGCGATCGGCGCCCGCAGCGACGCTACGGCGAAGTCCCCGGGCAGCAGGTCGGCCAGGCTGAGCAGGTCCTGCTCATTGGCGCCGTAGCCGTGGAGCAGCACCAGCAGCGGCTTGCCGGCGCGCTGGTCTTCCGGATGGGACCACAGGACAACGGGGGCAGGAAATACTTCGGCGTCAGTCATGGTTTCCATTCTTACAGTTACCGGAAAGTAACAACCTACGTTCGCGTAGGCAGCAAGACGGAAGGCAGGATAGGACCGTGACTGACGCAAGTGCCATCCAGACCCCGTCCGCGCACCCCGGTTCCCACCCCTGGACCCGGTATGTGGCGATGGGCGACTCCTTTACCGAGGGCATCGGCGACCCCGAACCCTCAAGCCCCGGCGGCCACCGCGGCTGGGCCGACCGCGTTGCCGAAGAGCTGGGCCGCACCCAGCCGGATTTCGCATACGCCAACCTTGCCGTCCGCGGCAGGCTGCTGCAGCAGATCGCGGACCAGCAGCTGGCCCCGGCCCTGGAGCTGAAGCCGGACCTGGTCACCCTCTCCGCCGGCGGGAACGATCTCATCCGCCCCGGAGGCGACCCTGATGCCCTGGCCGAGAAACTCGACTCCGTGGTCCAGATCCTGTCCATGGGCGGCGCCACGGTGGTGCTGTTCAACGGGCCGGACACGGGTTCCTCCGTGCTGGGCAGGATCCGCAGCAAGGTGGCCATCTACAACGAGAACCTGCGGACGGTGGCAGCCCGGCATGACGCGGTCATCGCGGACATGTGGTCGCTGCGGCAGCTGAGCGACCCGCAGATGTGGGACCAGGACCGCCTGCACTTCTCCCCCTTGGGGCATCACACGATTGCCGCCATGGTGCTGGACGCGCTGAACGTTCAGCATTCGCTGGAACCGCTGCAGCCCAAGCCTCTGCCGCCGCGCACGTGGCGGGAGGCCCGGAGCGGGGACTTCGTGTGGGCACGCGAATATTTCGTGCCGTGGGTGCTGCGCCGGCTGCGGCGCCAGTCCTCGGGTGACGGGGTCATGGCAAAGCGGCCGACGCCGGGTCCCATCTTTGGCCCGGGCGTCCCGTTGGGTTCCGGCGAGGGTCCGTTGGGAACCTCGGAACCCAGCCGCCGGTAACGCTTCCGGGGTTAGGCTGGAAGGACAACACTCGAGAGGCGCGGCACCGTGAGCAGCTTGTTTTTCTGGATCATTATCCTGTCCTTCGTTGTCCCCATGGCCATGCGGGCGTACCGGCGATCCATGGCACGCCGGGACCGGGGCCAGGGCTTGCCCGGCCCGTTTCCGGGTCCGAACCAGTTCCCTGGTTCCAACCAGTTCCCGGGCTATGGCCAGTTCCCCGGTTCCGCCGGGCCGCAGAGCAACCAGCCGCGGGACGGGTACACCCAGCAGGACTACTTCTCCGGCGGCTTCGGCCGGCCCGGCCAGCAGGGCCAGCCGCCCGTGCCGTACCAGTACGGGCAGCCGCCCATGACGGACCCCCGTTATGGCGCTGGGTCGCAGGGCTTCGGGCAGGAACCGCCGTTCCAGCAGCAGCCCCAGCAGCCGCCCTACCAGCAGCAGGCGTACCAAGCGCCCTACCAGCAGCAGGGACCGGAGCAGTCTTCCGGACCCGCCACTCCCCCGCCACCCTCAGGCCCGCAAGGATACCGGGCGCGGAAACTCGCGGAGCTGGACCAGCAGTACAGCAACGGTGAGTTGTCCATGGAGGAGTACATGAAGCGCCGTGGCGACATCATGAATGGCTAGCCGCCCTGGTGCTTAACAGCCCCTGCACACAACAGGCCGGGGACCGAATGACGGTCCCCGGCCTGTTGTTTCTTAACCCGGTCTGTTGTTGTTTAATCCGCGTGCCAGGTCGTGGTGCTTAATCCACTTGCCTAGTCCACTTGCGGGAAGCCCAGGTCGATCACGGAGGTGGAGGGGTCCGGCCAGCGGGTGGTCACCACTTTGCCGCGGGTGTAGAACCGGATGCTGTCGGGCCCGTACATGTGGGTGTCGCCGAACAGCGAGTTCTTCCAGCCGCCGAACGAGAACGTGCCCACCGGGACCGGGATGGGGACGTTGACGCCCACCATGCCTGCCTCAACGTCGAACTCGAACTGCCGCGCCGCCCCGCCGTCGCGGGTGAAGATGGCCGTGCCGTTGCCGAACTGGTTGTCATTGACCAGCTGCACCGCGTCGCTGTAGGTATCGACCCGGACCACGGACAGGACGGGGCCGAAAATCTCGTCGTCGTACACCTTCATGCCCGGCTTGACGTGGTCCACCAGGCTGACCCCAATGAAGAACCCGTCGGAGTCGAACTGCTGGGAGCGGCCGTCCACCACTACGGTGGCCCCTTCGCCTTCGGCATCTGAAACGTAGGATGCCACCCGGTCGCGGTGCTCCGCGGTGATCAGGGGACCCATCTGCGAGGCGGGGTCGGTTCCCGCACCGATCTTCAGGTCTGCCATGCGGCTGGATATCGCCTTCACCAGGTCGTCGGCGATGTTGCCCACGGCCACCAGGACGCTGACGGCCATGCAGCGTTCACCGGCGGAACCATAGGCGGCGGAAACCGCCGCGTCGGCAGCCATGTCCAGGTCGGCGTCGGGAAGCACCACCATGTGGTTCTTCGCGCCGCCCAGTGCCTGCACCCGCTTGCCGTGCTCAGCTGCCCGCTTGTAAATGGACTGGGCCACGGGGGTGGATCCCACGAAACTGACTGCCTTCACCTCAGGGTGCTCGAGCAGGACGTCGACCGCTTCCTTGTCCCCCTGGACCACGTTCAGGACCCCGGCCGGCAGGCCCGCCTCGGCGAAGGCCTCTGCAATGAAGACGGCCGCCGACGGATCCTTCTCACTGGGCTTCAGCAGCACCGTGTTGCCGCACGCCAGGGCGCTGCCGATCATCCACAGCGGCACCATGGCCGGGAAGTTGAACGGGGTAATGCACGCCACCACGCCCACCGGCTGGCGGACGGAGTGCACGTCGATGCCGCTGGAGACCTGCTCCGAGCGTTCGCCTTTGAGCATGTGGGACAGGCCTGTGGCGAAGTCGATGTTCTCCAGGCCGCGGGCAATTTCACCTTCGGCGTCGGAGAGGACCTTGCCGTGCTCGCTGGTGAGGATCGCCGCGAGCCCGGACTTTCGCTCGGTGAGGATCTCGCGGACCTTGAAGAAGATGGTGGTGCGCTTGGCCAGGCTGGTGGCGCGCCAGGCCGGCAGCGCGGCGCGTGCTGCGGCGATGGCTTCCTCTGTCCGTGCCGCCGAGGCGAGCGCCACCTGCTTCTCCTGCTGGCCGGTGGCGGGGTTGAAGACCGGACCGAAGCGGTCGGCATCGGTGACGCGGGCGCCGTTAATGTAGTGCGGAATGGTTTCCAAGGATGTCTCTTTTCCTGCGGTTCTTGCGGCGTGGTTGGTTGGACTGCGTGTCTACGTTGGACGGCGCGGTTAGTTGGACGGCGTCCCGTCGGCGGGCTGGAGCGAGCCGTCCACGAGCTTGATGATCATGGAGCAGTCCTTGCCCGCATCACCGGCATCAATGAGCCGCTGGAACAGCTGCTGGACATGCTTGCCGATTTCCAGGGGCGTGCCGGTGTCGTCGGCGGCGCTGATGGCCAGGCCGATGTCCTTGTTCGCGAGCTCGGTGGTGAATGTGGGTGCGAAGTCGTTGTTGGAGGCCGCGGTGGGAACCACGCCGGGGACCGGGTACCAGGTCCGCAGCGCCCAGGAGTCCCCCGACGAGACCGAGGCGATGTTCCAGAAGACCTGCTTGTCCAGGCCCAGCCGGTCAGCCAGGACAGCACCCTCCGCGGTGGAGGCGAGGTTGATGAAAAGCATCAGGTTGTTGCAGATCTTGGCTGCCTGGCCCGTGGTGGGACCACCGGTGGGAATGATGTTTCCGGACATGGGCCCGATGTAGCCCGACGCGTCGTTGACGGCACCGTCTTCACCGCCCACCATGAACGTCAGGGTTCCGGCCTCGGCACCGCTCATTCCGCCGGACACCGGGGCGTCCACGAAGCGGAAGCCGGCGGCAGCAGCGGCGTCGTGCAGTTCCTGCGCGGAGGCGATGTCGATGGTGGAGGAGTCGATGAGCAGCGTGCGGGTATCCGCATGCTTCAGAACACCGTCCTCCCCGAGGTAGACGGCGCGGGCGTGTTCACCCTTGGGCAGCATGGTGAACACGGCGTCCGCGCCGTCCACCGCTTCGGCGATGCTGGCTGCACGCTTGACGCCGCCTGCCTCGGCGGCTGCCAGTGCCGCGGGGTTGAGGTCGAAGCCGCGCACATCGTGCCCGGCCTTCACCAGGTTCACCGACATGTGGCCGCCCATGTTGCCCAGGCCGATCCATCCGATAACTGCCATGCGTAAGCTCCTTTGCTTCCATTCCGGCGTTGCTGCCGGCATGTCTGTGTCTACGATCACACCCTGCTAGAGTGCAATCAAGGGGAAAAAACACAGACGCTCTGTGCATTGATGCACACAAAAGGAAGGTCACGCGTGGACTCGAGACGGTTGCCCAGCCCCGACGACCTGCTCATCCTGCTGACCGTGGCGCGCCTGGGCCGGTTCAATGCGGTGGCCGAGACCCTGGGCACCACCCACACCACCATTTCCCGCCGCATCCTGGCCCTGGACAAACAGCTGGGCGGGCGGACCCTGGAGCGCAGCCCGCACGGCTGGGAATTGACGAAGCTTGGTGCGGCCGCGGTAGAGGCGGCGGAGGCGATCGAAAGCACCCTTGGCTCGTTGTCGGGCCTGATCAGCCAGGACCAGAGTGCCCTTGCCGGCCTGGTCCGGGTCGCCACGACCGATGGAGTGGGAGCCGTGTTCGTCACCCCGTCGCTGGTGCGGCTCCAGCAGCAGAACCCGCAGCTGAACATCGAAATGCTGAGCGCCACCCGGAAAGTCAGCCAGAACCGGTCAGGGGTGGACCTGGAGATCGTGGTGGGCCGGGCCGACGTCAGCACCGCGCAGACCATCTTCCTGAGCAACTACTACCTGCGCCTCTACGCCAGCCCCGGCTATGCCGCGCAGCACGGCCTGCCGGAAACGCTCGACGACGTGGGGCAGCACGCGTTTGTCTCTTACGTGGAGTCTGCGCTCCAGGTGGCGGAGCTTGGGCCTCGCTGGTCATCACAGCTTCCGACGCCCAGGACAAGCTTCCAGGCCACGAGCGTGTTCGCCCAGGTGGAGGCGGTGCGCCAGGGCGCCGGCATTGGGCTGCTGCCGAACTTCATGGTGGGAGACCGTGAAGATTTCGTCCCCGTCCTGCCAGGTGATTTTGAGCGCCAGCTGCCCATCTGGGCCGTTGCACGGCCGGAGTCGCTCCGGTCAGCGCGGGTGCAGGCCGTGATCGCGGCCCTGAAGGACGAGGTGAAGGAGCGCTCGTTGCTGCTCGCCGGGTGAGGAACCGGGCCTGACGGTTCAGGCCCGGAAGAGCCGCCGCACTACCTGTCCCGCTGCGAGCGCATCAAGGCCCTCGTTGATCTCGCCGAGTGGCCGGGTGTCGGTGTGCAGCAGCTCAACCGGCAGTTTGCCGTCCCGCCAGTACCCGAGGTACCTGGGGATGTCCCGCGCGGGAACGGCGTCGCCCATGTAGGAGCCCAGCAGCCGCTTGCCGGCCCCGGCGAACTGCAGAGCCGGTACCGTCAACTCTGCGGAGGGGTGGGGCAGGCCCACGGAGACCACCGCGCCACCCCTGGTGACCCGCTCCAGGCAGGATGCGATGACACCGGCTGAGCCCACCGCTTCTATGGCGACGTCGACGCCGTCGCCGGCTGCTTCCTCAATCAGCCGCCCCGCGTCCTCCGGCGTCCCTACCGCGGTGGCCCCGGCGTCGCGGGCCAGCTGGTGCTTCCCCTGGTTGGGGTCGATGGCGATGACGCTTGTGGCCCCTGCCAAGCGGGCCGCCATCACGGCGGACAGGCCCACCGCCCCCAGGCCGAACACTGCCACGGACTGGCCGGGGCCGACTGCGGCGGTGTTGAACACCGCTCCCATTCCGGTGAGCACGGCGCAACCAAACATCGCCGCCACGGTGTCCGGGACGTCGTCGTCAATCACCACCACTGATTCCCGCGCAACCACCGCGTAGTCAGCGAAGGCGGAAACGCCCAGGTGGTGGTTGATCCGCTCCCCCGCCGGCGTCCGCAACAATGCCGGACCATGGAGCAGGTCTCCGGATCCATTCACCTCAGCTGCCCGGTGGCAGAGCGCGGGCCTGCCGGAAAGGCAGGCCCGGCACTGGCCGCAGCTGGGCACGAACACCAGAACCACATGGTCCCCCACGGATACGTCGGAGACCCCGTCGCCCACGGACACCACCCGCCCCACGGCCTCGTGTCCCAGGGCCATGGGAAGGGGCCGGACGCGTGAACCGTCCACGACGGACAGGTCCGAATGGCACAGGCTTGAGTAGGTGATGGAGACTCCGAGCTCACCGGCGCGCGGCTCCGGCTGCTCCAGCTCCTGCACCAGCAGGGGCCGGGACTCGGCGTAGCTCTGTTTTCCCTCGGCGCTGGCCGGGGCGGGAACGGTGGAATAGAGGACGGCGGCTTTCATGTGCCTACTTCTTGCTGGCAGCGAGCAGGTCTGCCGTGCCCTTGGCGTCGGCCGCGTCAACGTCGTGCAGCGAGATGCCCCGGGTTTCCTTCAGGAAGAAGACCGCGACGGCGGTGATGGCACACGCGATGAGCAGGTACACCGCCACCGGGACGGAGGACTTGTAGGTACCCAGCAGGGACGCGGCGATGATCGGCGCCAGTGAGCCCGCCACGATGGACGTCACTTGGTATCCCAGGGAGACGCCGGAATACCGCATCCGGGTGGGGAACATTTCCGCCATGATGGCGGGCTGCCCGGCATACATGAAGGCGTGGAACACCAGGCCGATCATGATGGCCGCCAGGATGATGACATCGTTCTTGGTGTCCATCATGGGGAAGGCAAAGAAGCCCCAGGTGGCACCCATGATGGCGCCGGCCATGTAGACGGGCTTGCGGCCGAAGCGGTCCGACAGCTTGCCCACCATGGGCACGACGGCGAAGTGGACGGCGTGCGCAAGGAGCAGCAGCAGCAGGATCCGCGTGGTGTCAGCCTGCACCACCGTCTTCAGGTAGGTGATGGAGAACGTGACCACCAGGTAGTAGAGGATGTTTTCCGCGAAGCGCAGGCCCATGGCGGTGAAGACGCCGCGCGGGTAGCGCCGGAACACCTCGGCTACGCCGTAGCCCTTGTGGCCGGCGTCCACCTCTTTGCGGGCCTCCAGGAAGATGGGAGCGTCGTTGACCTTGGTGCGGATGTAGTAACCGATGATGACGATCACGGCGGAGAGCCAGAACGCCACGCGCCAGCCCCAGCCCAGGAACGCGTCCTGCGTCAGCGTGGAGGAGAGGACGAACAGCACGGCCGTGGCCAGCAGGTTGCCCAGCGGCACTGCCGATTGCGGCCAGCTGGCCCAGAAGCCGCGTGACTTGCTGGGGCTGTGCTCTGCCACGAGGAGCACGGCGCCGCCCCACTCCCCGCCCACGGCAAAGCCCTGGGCGAACCGCAGGAAGACCAGCAGCGCGGGCGCCCAGTAGCCGATCTGTCCGAAGGTGGGCAGGCAGCCCATGAGGAAGGTGGAGACCCCCACCAGGATGATGCTCAGCTGCAGCAGCTGCTTGCGGCCGAACTTATCGCCGAAGTGGCCAAAGACAATGCCGCCAATAGGGCGTGCGACGAAACCGACGGCATAGGTGAGGAAGGCAGCGATGATGCCGTCCAGTTCCGTGCCGGCGTTGGGGAAGAAGGCCTTCCCGAACACCAGGGTGGCGGCCGATGCGTAGAGGAAGAACTCGTACCATTCCACGACCGTGCCGGCCATGGAGGCCGTCACCACTTTCTTCAGGCCTGAGGCCTTGACGTCGGTTTCCTCTGTACGCCTTGCGGCGGAGCTTTCCGTACTCATGCGAACTCCTTCGGCGTCGTCGTCGACACCACGGGGACCAGTCAATGGCAGACGGGTGTGATGCACACCACGAAAGCCGGATTCGATGAGTATGGTCTGCCTGCGGCGCAACCTCAACGCCGATTAGTGCAGAACGCATCTGCAGGAATGCACATTAAGGGCTGTGCGCCAGGCGGCGCCTAGACCAGGAAGCTGCGCCGCAGCCGGCCGCCCAACTGCCCGATCTCGGTGAGGAACCCGTCGTGCCCGATCGGTGCCTGGATGACATGGACGTCCACGTCCCCGGGCAGCGCCTGGGCCAGTTCGTGGGACTGCGACGGAAAATAGAGCCGGTCCGAGTCGACGGCGGCCACGAAGAACCGTGCCGTGGAGGCGGCGAGGGTTTCGGTCAAGGTTCCCCGTCCCCGGCACACATCGTGGCTCATCAGTGCCTCGGTCAAAGCGATATAGCTGTTGGCATCGAAGCGCTTCACCAGCTTGTTGCCCTGGTGGTCCAGGTAGCTTTCCACCTGGTAGCGGCCGCGGGAGGCAAGAACTTCCCCCTGCAGGGGCGACTCGGGCGCCTGGGGTGCCCGGCCGAAGCGGCCTTCCAGTTCGGCAGCCGACCGGTAGGTGATGTGGGCGATGCGCCGGGCGAGCGCCAGCCCGTCTTCCGGGCACGGACCGCCGTAGTAGTCCCCGCCGTTGAAATTGGGGTCCTGCCGGATGGCCAGCGTCTGGGCCTGCGCGAAGGCAATCTGTTCGGCAGTACTGGCGGCTCCCACGGAGATCACCGCGCAGCGCTGCACCCTTTCCGGGTACGTCACCGCCCATTCCAGGGCGCGGGCGCCTCCCATGGATCCGCCGAGGACGGCGAACCAGCTCTTGATGCCCAGCTGGTCCGCGAGCCTTGCCTCGGCAACGGTGCTGTCGCGCAGCGTGACGAGGGGAAACCTGGAGCCCCAGGGCTTTCCGTCCGGCGCGGGCGATGACGGGCCGGTAGATCCGTAGCAGCCGCCAACGATATTGATGGACACCACGAAGAAGCGGTCCGTGTCCACGGGAGCGCCGGGGCCGGCCAGCTGTTCCCACCAGCCTTCTTCGTCGGTGTCGCCGCGGGTCACGTGGGTGCTGCCGGTCAGCGCATGCTCGATCAGGATGGCGTTGCTGGCGTCCGCGTTGAGCGTCCCCCAGGTTTCGTAGGCCAGGGTGACGTCCGGGAGGTATCCCCCGGCTTCGAGTTCCAGTCCCCCGATGGAGGCGTAACGGACGATTCCGTGTTGGGGGATGGTGGTTCGGGCGACGGTAACCGTCATGGCAAGACCTCTTCTACGCGCTTGCCTGCCGTCGTCTGACCGGCAGGCCAGGTCCTCACCCGGGGCACCCCACCGCGGATGGAGGGTTGCCGGCCAGCAAGCCGGGGCTGTCACTGGCACTCATGACCTGGTTCGAGTGTACGAAACACCCCCCACTCCAGGCCAAGAGTATGACTGGTTGTGACTTCCCGGTTTGCCGGCCGGCACATGCTGCGACGCTCGCGTTTGGGGCTACGCGTCGGCGCCCTTGGCTGCCCGGAACCCTGCCTCCAGGTCGGCCAGGATGTCGTCGATGTGCTCCAGGCCAACGGAAAGCCGGACCAGGCCCGGGTGCACGCCGGCCACAACCTGCTGCTCCGGCGAGAGCTGGCTGTGCGTGGTGGACGCGGGGTGGATGACCAGGGAGCGGACGTCGCCGATGTTGGCCACGTGGGAATGCAGCTCCAGGGCGTCGACGAAGCGCTTGCCCGCCTCTGCCCCGCCGGCCAGGTTGAAGGCCACGACGGCGCCCGTCCCCTTGGGTCCGTACTTGCGGCCACGCTCGTACCAGGGGCTGGAGGGCAGCCCCGCGTAGGCGACGGATTCGACGTCGTCCCTTGCCTCCAGCCAGCGCGCCACTTCCGTGGCGTTCGCAACGTGGCGCTCCACCCGCAGGCTCAACGTCTCCAGGCCCTGGGAAATCAGGAACGCGTTGAAGGGCGAGACGGCTGAGCCGAGGTCGCGCAGCAACTGCACACGGGCCTTGAGGATGTAGGAGAGGTTGGCGCCGAGTGCGCCGCCTTCACCGAGATCGCGGGCGTAGACCAGGCCGTTGTAGGTGGGGTCCGGGGTGTTGAAGCCGGGGAACCGTTCCGGATCCTTGCCGAAATCGAACTTGCCCGAATCGACGATGACTCCGGCGATGGCCGAGCCGTGGCCGCCCAGGTACTTGGTGGCCGAGTGCAGGACAATATCCGCGCCCCACTCCAGCGGGCGGATCAGGTAAGGGGTGGACAAGGTGTTGTCCACGATGAGAGGAACTCCGGCCTGGTGGGCCACCTCGGAGATGCCTTCGATGTCCAGGACATCCTGGCGCGGGTTGGAGACCACTTCACCGAAGAAGAGCTTGGTGTTGGGCTGCACGGCATCGCGCCACTGGTCCAGGTTGTCCGGATCGGCCACGAAGGTCACCGAGATGCCGAACTTCTTCAGCGTGTGCGCGAACAGGTTGTAGGTTCCGCCGTAAAGGCTGGGGCTGGCCACGATGTGGTCCCCTGCCTCCGCGATGTTCAGGACAGCGAAGGTTTCGGCGGCCTGCCCGGAGCTCAGCAGCAGCGCGGCCAGGCCTCCTTCGAGGCTGGCAATCCGTTGCTCGACGGCGTCCTGGGTGGGATTGCCGATGCGGGTATAGATGGGCGCAAGTTCAGCCAGGGCAAAACGGTTGGCGGCGCTTTCAGCGCTGGGAAAGACGAATGACGTGGTCTGGTAGATGGGCAGGGCGCGGGCACCCGTGGCGCTGTCCGCCGCCTGGCCTGCATGGATCTGGCGGGTTTCGAAGGACCATCCGTTGGACATCCAAATCTCCTTTGACATGGGCCCGGCATGCTCACCGGCAGTACGGGCCGCGCTTGCTCCCGGCTGTTGCCGAAGAGCCAGGTCTTCACCCGGGGCACCCCACCGCGGATGGAGGGTTGCCGGCCAGCGAGCCGGGGCTTGGCGCTGGCACTCATGACCTGGGCCCAGTCTAGGAACCGGACGGTTGCCGTGGACAGCATTGTGACGAACATGGTCTTCCGGCCACTGTCTCGGCCGAATAACGAGGGCGCCGGGCACCTGTAATGCTAGTAAGGGTACCCTTAGCTGAGAGCCCGATCACAAAGTGCCAAGATGTTCGCATGCGCATGGATCACGTCTCTTACGCCTGTGAACACGATGGCCTCGCGGCCACTACCGAACGTATTGCAACTGCCCTCGGCGTTGAGGCAGTGAAGGGTGGCGTACACCCCCGCTTCGGAACCCGGAATATGATCATCCCGCTCGCCGGCCACAAGTACCTCGAAGTCGTTGAGGTCCTGGACCACCCGGCATCGGACAAGGCACCGTTTGGACAGGCAGTACGTGCCCGCTCCGCTGCTGGTGGCGGCTGGATGGGCTGGTGCGTCGAAGTGGACGACCTCGCCCCCTTCGAGGAACGCCTGGGCCGCGCCGCCGTGAACGGCAACCGCAAGTTCCCGGACGGCCGCGAACTGGTCTGGAAGCAGATTGGCATCCTGGGCCTCATCGCCGATCCCCAGGTGCCGTACATGCTCAAGTGGGAGGGCGATCCCTCGCTCCACCCGTCCCACGCGTACGAGAGCAACCTCAAGATGAGCTGCCTGACCATCGCCGGTTCCGCCTCGCGCGTCACCGAGTGGCTGGGTGAGCCGGTGGAGAAGCCGCTCGAGGACGTTGCGGTGGAGTGGGTCGCCCCGCACGGAACCCCGGGCATCCTCTCGGTCACCTTTGAAACCGCCAACGGAGCCGTCACAATCTGACCCTCCCCCGTTCCTCCCCGGATCACTTCGGGGAGGTCCCCGGGTTGTGCCCGGGCAAACTTCGGCCGCCATTGGGTGGTGACAACGGCGTCACCAGCCAATGGCGGCCGAATTAATTTAAGAAGCTGCTCCCTGCGCCGCTATGAAGGACGCCAGCATGAACCGCGCACACTTTGGATGTCAGTGCCTCGTTGGATGATGTGGGCATGGGAATCAGCGGTGGTGTTGAGGTGGTTTTGGAGGGTGTTCGTGCCTCTGTTGCTGCCATCGATGCGCTGGATTTCGAAGATACTTCCCTGGCTGCCGGCGCCGGCATTGGTTCCCGTGTTGACGTGCTTCAACGGCGGTATGAGATCCGGCTGGAACGGCTGGAGGTTGCGGCCCGGCTGGAGGCGCAGCTCGCCGCGATGAAGGCGCTGGATACTGCCGAAGCCGTTGCCTTCCAGCAGGCGATGACGCCGCCGGACGCCACTGTCCAGGACCGCACTTACGCGGACATGTCGGTGGTGGAGGAGATCGCCGGGGTGCTGACCATCAGCTCGGCGGCCGCGGGCGCTTTGGTGGAGCACTCACGCCGGATCTGCTCCCTGCCGCTGGTGTTCGATGCACTGTCCGCCGGGGACATGTCCTGGCAGCACGCCCGGATTGTCGCCGATGAGACTGAAGGCCTCACCACCGAGGGCGCCCTGGCGTTGGTGGCGCACTTCTTCGACCCGGCTGCACCCCAGCCCGCCCGCGGCGCGGCCCCCGGCGAGCTTGTCCCGTCCCGGTTCCGGGCGAAGGTGCGTGGTTGGCGGGAACGCCACCACCCCGACTCGATCGAGAAGCGCCATGTAAAGGGTGTGGCTGACCGGCGGATGGAATACACCCCGGACAAGGACGGTATGGCCTGGATCTCCCTCTACTTGCCCGGGGACACCGCCTGCGCCATCTGGAACCGGACCACCGCGACCGCCCGCGGCCTCCAGGGACCAGACGAACCCCGCACCCTTACCCAACTCCGCCCCGACATCGCAGCATCGCTGCTCCTCGGCGCCGGCCACGCCGAGGAAGACGGTCCCGGCCTCGGCATTCAGGGCACGGAGGGTGTCACCGGGGTCGGGAAGGTCCCTGCGCCGCGGGCCGACGTCCTGGTGACCGTGCCCGTGTTCGCCCTCCTCGGAGCCACCGATGAACCCGCCGTACTGGACGGCTTCGGACCAATCCCGGCGTCCATGGCGCGGAAACTTGTCGCCGACGGGGCGGAATCGTTCTACCGGGTCCTGATCGACCCCCGCGACGGGGCACTACTGGAGATCGGCCGGAAAAACTACCGGCTCACCGAGGCCATCAAACGCTGGATCAGGCTGCGGGATGCCAAGTGCACCTTCCCCGGCTGCGCCAACCGCACCCCCGACAACGAAACCGACCACCTACAAGCGTGGCAACACGGCGGCGCTACCAACGTCGGCAACCTGGCCCAACTCTGCCCCAAACACCACCGGCTCAAACACCACAGCCAATGGACACCCGATCCGGCCAACAAGAATGAACCACCCGGCTGGACCTCACCAACAGGCAGGCACTACAACCCAGAACACCCCGACCCCGAACCGGCCCAGTGGCCGCCCGGCATCCTGCCGGCGCACGCTGTTCGGGGTGCCGTTGTGGCGGGGGTTGAATTGGAAGCCTCCGCGCCAGCGGAGGACGCGCAGTGGCAGCAGTTCCTCGCATCGATGCCGCCGTGGTCTGATCCTCCTGTCGAAGAACCTCCAAGTGAGGGCGTCCTGGACCCCGGCGAGCTTTGTCCCGTTGATCCCCTGTGGGACGAGTTCCATGCAAGGTTTTACGAGCTGCCCGCTGACCCGCAGGCGGACTGGCAGCTGATGCTACACCTGAGGTGAGGGCAGAAAGGTAGCGCGCAGGCCGAGTCCGGAGCTAGGTGTACTGGGTCAGTACGTTGGTTACATGGTGAATAGGTGAAGACCTCTTAGGTTGGTGGTTACCACACACAGCCAACGACTAAGAGGTCTTCATGTCCCACCGTAATGCCCGACTGACTCCGAACGG
>Ga0308158_10000811_pt1 | contig 41213 bp, 37 predicted proteins | sample PhyBR2_FD_201038 | JGI IMG/M metagenome (GOLD analysis project Ga0308158, IMG submission 201038) | Phyllosphere microbial communities from UC Gill Tract Community Farm, Albany, California, United States - DLSLB.R2 | ecosystem: Host-associated > Plants > Phyllosphere > Unclassified | place: USA... | reverse complement strand
AGATTAAATTTTGCCCGCCGTCTCCACCACGTACATGGAAATTGGTAGAACCTTCGCCACCACTTTGTACACCTGGTAATAGCTGTATGGTCTTGACGAGGTCTTTCTCCCCAAAAAGTACGGGTACATCCTTAATATCCTTCATGTTGAGATGAACTGTACTCATCTGCGGGTCGTCGATAGCTTTGCCCTTCTCTTTAGCCGATACAACAACTTCATCGATTCGGTTGGCTAAGGGCTTTAATGCAAAGTCCTTTGCAAGGCCCTGCTGCAATTCGATCGTAACGGTCTGTTGCTGATAGCTGATGTAACTGACCGTTAACTGCTGAATGCCCTTAGGCAACATGATGTGATAATGTCCCTGTGGGTTTGTGGTCGTACCGATGCTGTCCTTTGTCCTTTTAATAATGGCTCCGCTCAGTGGTTTTCCGGTCGTAGCATCACGGATAGTACCGCTTAGAAATGTTTGCTGTGCCGAAACGAGGAAAGGGGATAGTACAATAGTGAGGGAAAAAATATACGGAATGATTGAACTCATTTTTAGTACTGGTCTGGGGTGATCTTTTTTATAAATAAATTAAGTGCTTTATATTAATCTTGTGTTAATATTTGTTGCTATAGTTTAGACATTCCTGTACTGATAATTGTTTCATTTTTTTCTCTGGTTTAGCTTAGTATGTAACGCTTTTGCTACATTAAATATTGTTCGAAACCTGTTATTAAAGCATTAAGTTAACTTAATGTATGAGATTGATCTGTAAGATTAAAAAACAATGTGCAGGATATTTACTTATAAATGTGTAATTTAATGGCGCTAATTCATATTGTAAATCTAACTAATGGATAAAGATTATCATTTTAAAATGCCTGAAGAAAAGCTGCAATCAATGACCATTGATTTTTTGCGCTTTCCCCTGATTGTGGGTGTGGTATTTATCCATACCGATTTTTCTGATATTGTCATGGCCGGAGCAAAACAGATCAGCTTTAGGGATTATCCTATTTTCTCGTCTGTTTTTTTCTTGTTTTCGAAAGTTATTTTTGAGGTCTGCGTACCACTTTTCTTTTTTATTTCAGGGTTCCTGTTTTTTTATAAAACCGCTGGTTTTTCCACAGAAATTTATTTGCAAAAATTAAAAAATCGTGTCCGATCGCTTTTGGTCCCCTATATTTTCTGGAATCTCTTGGTGATCATATTCCTTTTGCTTGCGCAAACATTTCTATCGGGCAGCCTAGTTTCTGGAAGAAATAAACTAATACTGGATTATAGCCTAATGGATTGGTTATGGTCCTTCTGGGATACTTCTAAAGTTAACCCGCATTTGAATAAATCCTTGCCCATTAACTCGCCGTTTTGGTTTATCCGTGACTTGATGGTGGTGGTGCTTTTTTCTCCGGTTGTCTATTTCCTGATCAAAAAGTTAGGCACGTATGCGGTCATTATACTTGGCCTGCTCTGGGTTTGTAATCCTTTTTTTTATTTGCCCGGGCTGAGTACCGTCTCTTTCTTCTTTTTCACCGCGGGGGCTTATTTTAGCATCAACACAAAAAATTTTGTCAATAGTATGCGGCCGATGTTAGGGATCGTTGTACCGCTATATGTCCTGCTCGTAGTGGCACAGCTTTTTTTTCTTGGTCAAAGCTGGTGGGTAGATTTATATTGTGCCGGAATTATTGTAGGCCTTGTTACCATAGTATCTGTATCTGCTCATTTTATAGACCAAGAACGCTGGGCTACAAACGCATTTTTAGCCAATAGCAGTTTCTTTATATTCGCATACCATCGATTACCTTTAGTCTTTGTTATCAAATTTTTATTTAAGGTACTTCGCCCACAATCCGAGGCGCTATTGCTATTTTTATATTTTGCCTGCCCGATTATTGTTATTGTATTGGGTTTGTTGATTTACAGCTTCTTAAAGCAGTTTTGGCCACGGTTTACAGCGATCATCAGTGGCGGACGTTAATAGGATATTATGAAAAAGTATAAAAGGCTTATCCTTATTATTTTTGTATTGGTTATTGGGGCAATCCTTGTGATGTATGGACGCAAGATGCTCAATAAAAATAAGTACAAGCGGATCAACACGGAATATGTATTTACAGCTGTTATCAACCTGGGCTGCACGTCGGTAAAGCAACAAGGGGCATCGAATACCTGTTGGTCTTATACCGGCAATTCATTTTTGGAGTCGGAAATGATCCGGATGGGAAAAGAACCTGTGGAGATCTCGCAGGTGTATACCGCGCGGCAGGCCTATCTGGATAAAGCCCATAACTTTGTACGCCTCCATGGTGGACTGACGATGGGGGAAGGGGGACAATTGCATGATGTATTGAATGTGTTTCGTAGGTACGGTGCCATACCCCGCTCTGCTTATTCGGGCCTGCGGGGCAATCAAACTTATAATGATTTTAAGAAAATGACCCCTATGCTCAATGCGATGCTCAAAGTGCTGGTCAAAACTAAGCCATTAACGCCCAACTGGGAAGATGCCTACAGTAGCGCACTCGATGCACATCTTGGTGAAGTGCCCGAAGATTTTGAATTTAAGGGCAAAACCTACACGGCACGTACGTTCGCTGATCAGGTGATTGGCATTGACCCCGAGGATTACATTGGCTTTGCTTCTGTCACAGATCAGCCCTATTATAAGCCTTTTGTGCTAATGGTACCGGACAACTGGTCATTCGATAGCTTTTATAATGTGCCCATGCAAGATCTATCAGACATTATTGATCGGGCATTGCAGCAAGGGTATACGGTAGCCTGGACCACGGATGTTTCTGAAAAAGGATTCTCCTGGCCTTATGGAATTGCATATGTTCCCGAAAAACCATTTGACAGCATGTCGAACGAAGAAAGAAACACCATGTTTGTAAAACCAATGGCTGAAAAGAAGGTCACAGCCGAAGAAAGGCAACAAGCTTTTGACGATTGGAGTACCACAGACGATCATGCCATGCATATTGTTGGACTTGCAAAAGATCAGCATGGGAAGGAATACTACCTTGCTAAAAATTCCTGGGGTAAGGCCAACGAGTTTAAAGGGTATATGTATGTCACCAAAGAATTTGTCAAGTACAAGACGATTACTTTGATGCTGCATAAGGATGCACTCAATCCGCTCTTGCGGGCTAGGCTAAAAATTTAGGAGACTACTGCTCAGAAATTCCCAAATATTTCCATAATTGTATAGGTGATTTGTCGTATGAGCTACGAAAATCACACGAAACGACTATTTGGAATTTTTTTATTGATTGGAATTTTATTTCTTGCAGATGCAGTCAATGCGCAGGAAAATAAACCCCTACCGGATAAGGTGCATCATGCCGAACCGTTGTATAACGATCTCGTTCGTGACTTGGGGGCCAGGAAGGGTGAGAAGGAGTTTAATGTCGGAGCAGATATAAAAAAAATGCAGAACACCGACGAATACGGCTATTTAATGGAATATGAGTTTGCACCGATAGATCGTCTGGGCCTGGAAGTGGAAACAGATTTTGCTTATTCGAAAAGCAAAATGGCCAATGTTTCCTCGGGCAATGAACTCGAACGGTTGAGGTTATCATCACAATATTCTTTTTTTGTGTCCAAGAAACATGCGACAACTTTAGCTGTCGGTTATACGCAGATTTTTAATTTTGTAGAGGGTGGGACAGCTTTTAATCCCTTTATTGTGGCCGCAAAAAGTTGGCATAGCAACTGGCATACCTTAATTTATTCTGGCCCAGAAATCGAATATCGTTATAAATCGCATAAAACGGAGGTGAATTGGCAGATCAATACCTCTTTTCATTATACCTTGCCCCAGACCGACCATTTTATAGGATTAGAGGTCAATCAGGAGATTGCCTCTGGCACCTTAGAAACAACACTTCGCCCACAAGTGAAATTGGGCTTAAACGATAAGTTGGCTATCGGTATGGCCGTTGGGTTTCCGGTTGGGGGTAAGGAAAATGCGATAAGTTCATTTTTTCGTTTGATTTATCAACTGTAAATGCACTAAGTTCCGCGGTATGAGCATTGGCCGCAAAATGAATTTTATTACCACAATGTATTTTAATTGTTTTTGCAACTTATTATTTGCTATAAGTAATTCATTAAGTTTTATAGCAGCATTAAAGTATAAAGTGCTTTTTACTTTTAGTCAGGCGTTTGTTTTGCATGATCACTTTTGCCTACTCTAAAAACTTACTTTTATAAACTTCGTCAAGATACGCCCCCAAGGAACGGGTGCGTTCGGTATCTGTATTGCTGATATAGCGCTGAAACATAAGTTCGGTACTGTGTCCGGTTGCTTGCATAAGCAACGGTGTGGGTATTTTGCCGTAAAAATTGGATGCAAAGCTGCGCCGACCAATGTGACTGGTAATGGCTTCCCATTTTTGGATGAGTTTTTCAGTCGATCTGAAGCCGTTTCTAGTTCGGACTTTAATCAGGCTATCGATGCCAGCTAGACGAGCTATTTCTTTAATCTGTTCGTTATATTTCTGAGCGGAAAGTTTTGAAGGAAAGTTGTTTCCATTATCCGACATGATGTGTATAGCTGTTGGATGGAGGGGGAGTAAAATTGTCTTTTGTGTTTTCTGCTGTGTAAATGAAAGGCAAGGTTTTCCGTCGAGAAGTTCCATCATATCGAGGTTGAAATTCATAAAATCTGAAACCCGTTGGCCTGTATAACAGCTAATGACCAACCAGTCTTTGGCCGCTTTCAATTGTGACGGAACATCTGTTTCTTTGATACGGATGAGTTCATCCTCCGTGAGACTAATGACACGGTTGTGTTTTTTTACTTTAGGGAGTTCAAGTTCATAGACAAAGGTACGTATACCTCTTTTTTCTAAAAAGTTAAGGATGGTCCGGACAAAATAAATAGTGCGATAGATGGTACTACAACTATAAGCCTCCAGCTCTCCAAATTTAATGAAGTCTTTCACAAAATTGCTATTTACTTCATTGATCATCAGGTGTTTTTGCTGGAAACCTTCGAAGCGCCTGAGCATGCTAAAGAATACCTTGTACCGCCTATGTGTATTGCCGGATATAAGGTGCAAACGGCTTTGAATAAAGTTTTGTGTGGCCTCAAGTAGGCTGCCTTCGGCAAACAATTTTTCGTTTATACTACAGCATTTTTTTATAAGTCGGGTTAAAACATTTAGGGAGAATTTACGTTGTTTAGAAGTGACCTCCTTAAGGTATTCGGATACACCGATTTTGATCGAATCTAATTTTGCATTAAGCTTTTTATAGATTTTTAGATAAATGTTCTCCGGACGCTGTCTATCTGCGTCCCATCTGGTAGGATTGATCTTTAAAGTAGTTTTTACAATAAACTCCTTTTGTTGTTCATCAATAAATTTTAAGGCTATTAGGGAAGTTGAGCCTGTACTCAACAGTGTAAAATTGAAAATCATCGCGTACACTTTTTAGTATTATCTGAGTATAAAGATAATAGTATATGCGAATTAGTCTAATTCAGACTACAATTTTCCTTAATCAAATATACCATTTTTATTTTAAAAGCGTACAAGAGATTACTTTAAAATAACCACGAGATTAAAAAAAGTATCCAGTTTTCTATATAATTCCAAGCAGTAGAAATTTATTAAAAATTATCTGCCTTATAATCAGCGAGAAATATTTTTTTTCTAGTCTGAATTAGACTAATAATTTAAGCTCAAGCGCTTATTAAAAAAACGTTTAGGAAATCAATAAACACCAAAATAATGAAAGTCAAGCAAAATTATATTCAGCCGAAAGTTGACATAATACTTGTCGAATTGGAGAATTGTTTCAGTAATATTTTTCCAGAGCCCCTCAAAAAAAGAATGCAAAAGAATTGTAACAATAATAGGTCAAGAGAGGCGAAACGCCTTCCTTCGTGATCTGGAGTGATTTAGAACTGTGTTATACAAACCAAAACAACAATTAAGTACAGGTGGGAAATAAGATAAAATTAGTTTTTGCGGATGACTGCAAACTGCAGCAGAACATTGTTGAGCTGCTATTGAAGCAATTCGATCTGTTTGATTTGCAGTTTATAGCGAATAACGGGAGTGAATTGTTGCGGTATCTTGATTCCTGTAAAGTACTTCCTCAAGCTTGCATATTAGATTTGCACATGCCCGTTATGAACGGGATAAATGCAGCCGGTGAAATGAGCCGCCGGTTTCCTGCCATTAAAATATTTGGGTACACGGCAACTGAGAGTTTGATCGAAATACGTGATTTCAGGCGGAGCGGTGCAGTGCAGGTATTTTCAAAATGCAATCCTAGACGCATGTTGCAGGCAATTTGCAGCGATAGTAAGAAGGGAAAAGAATACAACAGCCCTTCAATTGTAAAAAAAAGTATTTCAACAATCAGGCATGGCAACGCTCAGTAAATTTGGCAATATAACAACTGTTGGCTTCCAGTTATTCAGTTTTCGCAGCTTTGCGGATCGAACTGTTGAACAAAACGAGCAGAATTTTTTCACTATTATGAAGGCCTTTGAGCCAATTGATATGCGGATTGATACAGAAAGATATCATCTTACGAAAGACCAAATGGTTTTTGTAGGTCCCGGTAGATACATTGAGCTGTCGGATACAAACGCAGGTAAAGGTTATGCTTTTTGTTTTACCGCTGCATTTTACGAACGCTCGGTGGAGGATGCAGCTACCATTAATTCACCCTTGTTTTTTGGAGAACGCCCGCTATTGTATCATGATACTAGTTTTGTTGAACATACTTTTAACCAGTTGATTGTGGATCGTCTTAGCCGGGCACGTATGCAGAGCGATCATGTATTTGATCTTGTTGCACATCATTGTGTGGAATCACTTTTATTGGATGCGTATCATGAGGCTTCGGCTGATAGTAAGTTGAAAATGAAGAAGATAACCGATATTGGATTGGTAAATCAATTTTCGATTTTAGTTCATAAATATTGTAGAGAATATACACATGTGCAATTTTATGCAGATCAACTTCACGTTACTGCGCGCAAGTTAACTGAAGCCTGTGTGGCAACGACTGGCAAAACGGCAAAATCGATGATTTTAGCTGTTTTGGTACGGCAAGCTGTACGGTATATCAAACATACAAATTTGTCTATTTCGCAGATATCCTATGAGATGGGATTTAATGACGAATCTAACTTCCGCAATTTTGTCAAGAAACAGACTGGCCATATTCCTCGCGTATTTCGGATGCAATGAATTTTTTAGCAAATAATATTCGGTTACTATTTTCGAATCTCGTTGGCTGTTAGTTTGTTTTGCCATTTGAGTGGTCGATAGAAGGAGAGTGTTTTGATCTTAGGGAAAGCATAGGTGTCGAAGTTTGGTGAAATAAATCTATAGATGTTGGGTTTCGACGGTTGACTTAAAATACAAAAAGGGTCTTCTACTTATGCTACCCTTACATTTGGGTCTGGGTAAGGGCTTGCGTTGCAATACTTCGCGACCCACATATTTTCGCAGCAAGCTATAGATCCTTTCGGTGCTGAAATTAATATTATAATTTTCTTGAAAATCATCGGCCATCTGTTCAAGTGTTTTGGGTTCGGCAAAATAATCGGATGCATATACGACATGGGCGATCAGCTCGCGTTGACGTCTCAGATCTTCATTGATAGAGCCACTTATTGGTTCGATTTTATGTTTTAATAGTAGATTTTGCTCTTGGCTGAAAGTTGTTTCCTTAAACCTGCTTAAGCCAGGAACATTTTCGATATCGATTACGAGCGCTATTTCAGGATTGAAAAAATCTGGAAGAGGGATGGAAAAAGGCTGGCATATTTTTGCAACATGTTCGACAGTGATCGTAAGGGTCTTGTTGTAGTGGCTGCGAAGTGGCCCTGCAGTTAATCCGGAGAAGCTGGCGAGACCGCTGAGTGAAAGTCCGGTCTGATTCATAATCGTGGTAATCCGTGATGAAATCAATGTTGCTAATGCAGTGTCTGTAACTTTTCCCATAATATTCTATAAATGATATGCTGTAGCGCAGCTGCTCAATTGTTGTACGATCACTACGATTGAATGCTGGTCCGGCGATGTTTTAAGAAGTGGTTTGGGTAAATCGTCAGCTTCTTATTAAACAGAGACTGGCATTAGGTAGAGTGGTTTTAGTACTAAAAAATTGATTATCAGTAATAAAAAAATAATGGAACGAACGCCTTCGTTCCATTTTATCCATTAATATTATCAAGTCGAACGCAAAAAAAATGACTTGATGTTCCAAAAGTAGAAAATATAATTGGAACTTTCCGTGTGAAAATTGACGTTAATCGTGTTAAAAAATGTGAAAAAGTAATTTGTAGAAAATAAGCTACAATAGAAAAGCGGCTAGATAAAATCTAGCCGCTTAGAAATGATTTGCTGAAAAATATCAGTTTATTTTAGTTTGCGCGTACGCAGCGAACGTTTTTAAATGAAGTGCTCAATACATTGGCACCCAATACGCTTACACCGTTTAATAGTTCACCCGTGTTATTTGCCATGTGGAATCTGGAACCTAATCCCAACAAAGAGAATGACCTGCCTGCATTTCCATTATAAGCCCAAGTACCTGTGCCAGCTAAACCAAGGATATTTGCACCTTGTTCATTTGTCCACAATGCAGTTGTTCTGCCGTAACTATCCAAAAGAGGAAGATTTAGATTAACAACTTGGAAATTAGCGATATCTACGCTAATATCGTTAAGGCCTAAATTAGCTAAACCACCGTTGCCAAGTAGAGGCAATACATTTACATTAGAGATTTGGCCGTTATAGTAAAAGCGCAGTCTGTTTGATGCACTGTTTACATCGCCGAAAGCGTTTGAGCCAGATGTAGGAGCACCATTATTTCCAGTTGCAAGTGTATACTGCCCATAGTTATAAGGGGAAGTTGGTGCAAGTGATGAATTTGGCGCTTGCGTATTAACCAGAACGGAAGTAGCATTGCCCAACAAATTTGTAATGATATTTACAAGTCCGGTTAACCCTGTAGCATCAACTACTTGGCCCAATCCTCCTAATGCACCTGTAAGGTCATCGGCTTTAATATCTCCGCGTACCATATTAGCGAAATCAGCCTTGGCTGGTTGCTTCCAAAGACCTGCAGGATATACCAGTGCGCAAGGATCTCCATTATTAGTCGTCGTTGTTGCAAATTGTCCAGGCACGACACTTCCAAATGCGAAATACCCGTTAGCTTTCGAAGTTAGCTGATTATTTGCGTAAAAAGCATAATTGCGTCCTCCGCCATTGTTACCTCTGTAAAATAAGTTTGAACGGCCCCATTTTACTTGGCGTCCGCCATAATTAGTAATCAAAGGTGATTCGACCACGTTTAACAGTAGGTGATGGCTCTTGCCTAATTCTGGCGAAACAGTGAAATTAAAATTTGTAGCCGTTGTAAAATATCGACGAGCTAAGCTTCCATCCACGTGGTTAATATCCAAGTTTTGTAGACTTACTTGAATCGCATTTTGTGTTGCAACAGATGCTGTATACACATAAGCAATTTTAGAATCGTTATACAATGGGTCAACATTTTTGAAGTCTGCATAGCTTAGTGTTGGCGTAAATGTTGCACCAGCAGTAACCGCTCCAGTCAATAGATCAATACTGCCTGTTGCTAAATTCAATCCTGACACAGATAAAACCGGCTCTCCCGTGATATTACCGAAAACACCGATAGTGTTTAATTCAATGCCAATGCGTGAAAACGCATGATTAAAAAGGATATTAATGTTTGAGTTGGTTGCTAGATCGACCGTGCCAGAAGCATATAGAACATCCTTATTTTGTGGAAGTGCAATTGCTCCGCTAGCAGGTGTCAATGATGGTGCGTCATCCTTCGAATTGTAAGAGAGTGCTACCCAGGTATAGGAGCCGGCTGGATCAAGTCCTTCAATAGTGCCCGCTGTGCCAGATTGGAGTTCTTTAGCTGCCACTAACGTGCTTCCAGAGTAAATATATACTACATATTTAGTATCTTGCTCCATGTTCTCTGTAACGCCAGGCGCAGCATCAGCAGCAGTGCCATTTACGCGTGCGGCGCTAATATTGCTGGTTTTTACGGGTACGTTATTATCCGTAGAAACCGCCATGTCAACGTCAGAGAATGAATAAATTTTTGGCTGTGCAGTTTTATTGGAAGAGGAAACGCCCATACGCTTTACTCCCTCGTCGTTATTTGTTTTAATTCCGCCTACAGCGATGGTTAATTTGTCGCTTTTTGTGTCAACAATTTCTGTTTTTGAATCTTTGGAGCAGCTCGTTATTAACGTAGCCGGTAGCGCAAGTATTGCCATTGCAACAACCCAGTGAGCTCCCTTTTTTTGTAGAAATTTCATTTGTGCTTTTCTTGTTGTTAATAATTACAATACTTCCTAAGATCCTTCACCATTATTGGTTTCATCTGCACCAGCTCCCCAGCCGCCTGATTGTGGAGTCGCGCCTGGTTGAGCCTGTGAGCCTGCAGCAATGCCTTGCTCAAGCTCGATTACGTGCTCCTTGATGGACGGAGCAACGTACATTTTTTTTGCGTTCTTATTCATGATAATATTATTTGGATAATTCCACGCTTTTGCGAACGTGGGGTTTAAAATTTAATGGACAATTTAATACTTCATTGTTAAAATTTAAAAATTGACGTTTTGGTAAACTGTTTGTCTCTGCGTACAGACAAAATTTTGTACTACCGCTGTGTCAACTTTGATGTTATACTTCTGTTAATGTAATGTAAATTATATATGTCTATATTCTTTTCTATATTCGGCTAACTACACTTATCCCGTTCGAATTGTAATATTACGACTAAATATCAACTTGTGCAAAAAAAAATTGTAAATTATTTTTTTATATAAAATTCGCTTGATATTTAAATGTATTTTCTTTTCATTTCTGTATTATTTCATAATTAATGTATAGCTGTCTTTTAATATAAAATATGTGCAATTATTGATCAGTTTTACAAAACTATTATTTACAATAGTCTTAGGCTTAAACAAAGTTGTTTGGGTTTTGTTTTGCTTTTTTAATGATTTTTTTAGTGATTTTTTGTTTTATAATTAAGATGTTTAAACAGTTTGTTTTGAGTTATTTAATTTGCGTTAGGTGTGTACGAGTTGTGGCGCTTTCTGTACTTAATGAATTATTGGCTTTTCGATAATCAATTTCTTAATAATATCCAATTCTGCTGTAAATAAAGTAGTAGTCTGCGTTTGTTTCAATGTTTATTGATAAACAGTGATAGTATTTTTGATTTATTGTTTTAGAATAATAAATGTAGTTATTTGGTCTTGTCTGCATATTGTGCATCTTGCAGTGTAAATTTTCATAATAATTAAAGTGTTTAAACAATTAATTTGGATTGTTGAAAATCAAACCGCAGAGATTCTAGGCCTTTCTTTTTTACCAAAAAAACATGTCGCTTGAGTACAACATGAATGATTATTACAGACTATTCTTGCCGTTAATTTCCTCTAAATGCTATGCAAAAGATTCATTTTGGGGAGCTTGTAGTCTCTTCGCTACAGGAAAATAAACATCAGGTCAATTCCTTCTTCTCCTTTTAAATATTATCTACCTTCGTGCAACTTCTGATTTGGAAGTGTCATATTATTTCGTGTTTAAATATTTTTATATCAGCATTTTATATCTATTTATTTAAGGTGTATTAGTTACACGAAGTTAACATTGTTTTAAATACATTAAAAAGAAAAAAAATGAAAATGAACGAAGAAAATCCGGTTAAACTAAGTAGTCGATTACCTTATGAAGCTCCTTGCGTTAATGCACAATATGTTGAACTTGAATATGCCGTTGCTGCTGGATCTGTGAATGGTTCAATGACCGAATCATGGGAGACAGAAACGCAAAGTCAGGACCTCGAATGGTAGTATTGTAATTAGTTAATTGAATAGTGATATAAGCAATCATTTTATGAATAAATCCAAAATAAAATTCGGTTTAGTTTCTTTTTTAGCGTGCGTACTCTTTATCTCATCGTGTAGTAAAGATAATAATGTCGCGGTCGTTCCTGAAGGGGCAACTGTACGGTTAAATATAGGTGAGGCATTTGCGAAAGGAGATCCTGTGAAAACAGCATCTATCGGTCGTCGTTATGCTTCGGAAGCGCAGACTGTAGAAATTCCGTTTGACAATCAATATACTTTGGTGGCAACACTGACAGCAGAAACAGCGGCAGTTGCAAGTCTAAAAGCTTCTAATCGCGCTTCGACTGTTTCAACAGGTAGTGATCAAAAAAACTTGAAACAAGGAACTATTTATTACGTTGCAATTTTTGACGCTGCGGGAAATTATAAGGAAACAAAATCTTTTACTCAGGGAAACGTTGCTCAGGAGTTTGCGATCGATAAAGGAAATTATACGTTTTTAATTTATGCATCAGGAACAAATAAAACATTGCCTTCGATCGCTGCGGGAGCTAAGTTAAGCGACGTGAATTTTACTGGTCTGACAGCCGATCAGGATTTTATGTTAGATCAAGTGCCATTTGAAGTAAAAGATGGACAAAATCTATTGAACGCTGATTTAGAACACTTGTTTACTCAGGTTACAATGAGGTTTGATGCTTCCCAGCTGGGGTCAATAAGCAGCATTTCAGGTGCAACGATAGCGCCTTCAAATGCCAATGTTGATGTGGCACTTACAAGCAGCGCATTAACTTTTGCAGGAGACGTCAAGCCAGTAGCGTTGAATCTAAAGAATACAACCGGAACTGTAATCAGTTCAGATTCCACTTTCATCACTACGGCAGCTACAACAAATGGAACGATTGTATTGTCTGGGGTTTCAATTGCTGGAAGTGCAGCGAAGAACTTGACAAAAGGGGGATGGAACCTTAAACCTGGCGTAAAATATCAATTGGATATCACTTTGAAGAAACCAATTGAAGTCAATATTGGTGATGAAGTATGGGCTTTGGGTAACCTGACATATGCGATTGATGAAAGCGGGAATCCGGTATATGGTTTTGCGAAAACAAATGATACTTATGGTAATTATTGGTTCAACAGTTATGTGAAACCTAAGGTGTTCACTGTAAATAATCAACGCCCTACATCTGATATAAACGGAATAGCCGGTGATCCTTGTGCATTGGTTATGCCATTGAATACATGGAGGCTTCCAACAGTGACGGAAATAACGCAGTTGATCAACAACACGGATCCGAACGGTAAGGATAATCCGCATGACGTAAATGATTGGGCGCCGGCTCGTTATGTGGATACGTATGACGGTACAGCTGCAACCAATTTGGGGATGTTCTTTGGTAAACAGGGGAACCCTGGCGCTGATCGCTATAAATTCTTGTATTTGCCTTATGGCGGATCATATAACGATAATAACTCGGGCGACGGAATGGGGACGCAAGGTCTATATCTTCTGGCAGATAATCAACGGTTGCAAATGACTGGTGCAAAAGGGGATAGCGGATGGTCTATTAATGTTGGGCCGGCAGAATTAAATTTTGCATATCAAGTGCGCTGCGTGAGGAAGTAATTTTCCTTGTATTTGTGATGGAAATTTACTTGGATAATAAAAGTAATGGAGACGTCTTCCCTTTTTGGGGAGACGTTTTTTTTCGTTCCAAATTATTTGTTAAATTCGCTTGGCCAATGCTATTGATTTTTCAGGCGTTATTTTCTGGTAATTTGTATATATGGAATTTGGAGTTCATCGTGTTGTTGGAGTAGATCGGGCGTCTTGGGCTGTCGCTGACGCGAAGGCAGTTGACAATTATACTGTTCTTTTTGTATCGGCTGGCGGCTGTCGGATTCAGATTGATAAAAAGATGATCGAAGTGGATGAATACAGTCTCGTCTTGGTACCGCGGGGAATTAGAATTGAAGCTGATGCGAATGAGTCGCGGGTCTTTTTGATTATCTATTTTTCGGAGAATTTTTTCGCGCGCACGGATATAGATGTTGCTTTCATTCGTAATTTTAAATCATTTGACAAACAGCAATATACCTATCGGATACTGCGTGTTCCTCAAGAATATACATCTTATTACGAATTTATTGGATTGCATCTCAAACTGTCCAAGCTGAATTATAACCAGGCGATCTATAGGGATCTCGCGCATAATATTGTCAAACAGGTCGTTTTGCTGGCGGCTATTTATATGGAGGAAAGATCATCGGGAGAATTATTGGGGCATCGTACAAATATGGATTTGGTGCGCCGTTTTCAGGATCTTGTAAAGAAACATGTGAAAAAAGAAAAACATGTCGTCTATTACGCTGATCTGCTTAATATAGGCAGTAAAAAGCTAACCATGTTGACTAAGGAAGCGCTTGGTATTACACCTAAAGATGTGATTACCGAAGAGCTGCTTCGTATCAGTAAAAAAGCGTTGGTTGAGTCTTCACTCAGTATCAAGCAGGTGGCCTGGGAGCTCGGGTATACTGATGTGAACAATTTCAGTACATTTTTTTTAAAGGAAACCGGTACAACACCGAAGGAATACCGCAAACGTTGGCAGCTATAACGCGCTAAATCCCAAATGTGTATTGAAATTGATACATATTTTTCGCTAAAAATTGGCTGAGTTATCGTTACGTTTTTGGAATATAGACTATATTTATAGTAAGACAACGAAAGCGTATGAAAGAAGTTGCACTGTTTTTAATTATGGCACTGATTGGTGTGAGCTCTTATGGACAGACCAGCGTTAAGTTAAACCTAGAACTGCACGATGTGCAACATCTGACAATTAATCCGGATCAATCTGTTGTCACCTTGGCCTATCGTACGCTCGAAGATTATAAAAATGGTGTGGAACTCGTGCAAAAGGCGCATCTTTCTGTCTTCAGTACTTCGGGATATGAGGTAAAAGTTAAACTCGTCAATCACGATTTTGTTAGACTTAGTGGAGAACAGAATAATTCGGTAATGGCTCCCTTAATACGTGTAAAAGCGAAAGCGGTAACGCTGGGCTCATCTATGCATGTTGCCGGCAAATTGCTGACCACCAATAAAGAAACTATTATTTCATCGAATTCGCCCAATTTTAATGCCGTTTTTGATGTTACTTATCAGGGCCCTGGTAGTAATGGATTGATCGACTATGTTGAAAAAAATAATGCTGTGACTTTTACCAATGATCTGCTCTACAGCATCGAAACCAAATAAATGTTGTGCATCGCTTTAATATCATATCTATAAAGTCATGCTTAACATACCGTGTAGCTAACTAGCTACAGAATCTTGTAAGTTCCTGTTTTTATACTTTTTGGACTGAAATTCATACTTTTTGCCTCTTTTGGTATAGTACTTTTGTATTGTCCAACGAGGATAAATAAATTGAATAAGTATTTTAAAAATTATAAAAAACCCAATGAAAAAAATAATTTTCTTCGCAGTAGCAGTAATCGGTACCTTTTCCCTAGCAAATGCACAATCTGCTAAAGTAAAACTAAATGTAGAATTAAATCCGTTCCAATCGATTGAAATCGGTAGTGGTGCAGGGCAGAGCAACGATGGCAATGGCATCGCTACAGGATATGATGACGAAGTGACATTGAAATACGAAAAAGCTGCGGATTATATCGGTGGTGTGCAAAAATTAGTGGCAAAACAACTGAAAGTCTCATCTGTCGGATCTGGCTATAAAATCAAAGCAACCTTATCTGCGAATGGCAATTTTACGAAAGTTGCAGGGAATGGCGCAGGTACTTATGATGCTAAAAAATTGGTAGAGATCCAAGTGGCTGGACAGACAGCAAATACGGATATGAATATGGAATTTGGCCCTTTTGGAAATACAAGTACTGCAGAATCGTCGGTATTGGGAAAAGAATTGGATGTGAAATATATCGGTAAACCGCTTAATGAATCAACAGTGAAGGATCTGTTGGGAAATGGCGGTAAAGATACAAAAGCGAAGTATACCATCGACGTGGTCTATACAATCGCTGCAAATTAGTAGACCCTACTTACCTTATGAAAACCATATATTGCAGGTATCCCATGATACCTGCAATTTTTATGTATAACCCTAGTTTATTGTCATTTTTATGAAGAAAATTTTCCTATCGATTCTGATACTAGTTGCTAGTGTTGCAGCTTTTTCACAAACGGGATTGACTGTGGGGCCACCCCGACTTTATTTTGTTGGTGATGCTGGACAGGCGCAGACGCAATATCTTGATGTGACAAACCCAAGTAAGGATTATATCCTCGAATTGGGCGTGTCATTTGAGGATTGGTCCTATTCAGAATATGGTGATAATGAAATCAGTCCAAAGGGAAGCTTGCCCACAAGTTGTGCCGATTGGCTCTCGGTATCGGAGACCTATTTTTCGTTGAAGCCGGGGGAATCAAAACGTTTGCAGCTCAATATGCAAGTGCCGAAAACGACAAAATTCAGCGCTGAAATACCAGTACATACAACGATGCTTTTCGTTACTCAATTGAACCCTCGGGCAAGGGAGAAACAGGAAGGCGCCAATATACGCTTGGCTGTACGCTCGGGCGTAAAAGTATACCATCGATTTAACGGTCGGGAGCTACCTGATCTTGAAATAACAAATTTAGTGTATAAAGAAGTGGATTCCCTTGGGCAATTTTTGGAGGTAAGTTACGATGTAACTGGGAATATTTGGTTGGAAGGACGATTAAGGGCGGAATTTCTAAATCAGGATACAGGCGAAAAGTCGGTCGTGGATAACCTGAATTTTTATTGCTTACCAGGGGATAAACGTAAGCAATATATAACAGTTCCCAAAACGTTGAAAACAGGAAATTACCTCGCATCAGTATTGGCATTTTATGGCGATCAGGATGTCGTGAAGGTTGCCGAATTGGAAGTTAAACATGTCGCAAAAAATTAAAACCCTCGGTCTGTTGATGTGCATACTGCTCATAGCAGTGCCGCTATCTGCGCAATTACGTTTTTCGACCTGGTCCGATAATTATGTTGAGGTCACTTCCTATCTAGGTAAAACGACAGCCAACCGCTTTAATGTCGTTCAGTTTGATTTAAATGGGCTAACCATAAATGAGCCCAATTGGTCGTTGTCTGTGCGTCTACTTACACCGATACGAACCATCGCCGGTGGTAGAAACAGGAGTGGCAATGCGTTTCCACCTGATAAAATCAGTTTGCGTTGGACAGGAGATAATAATGATCCCACTTTCCGGCTGGACGGTATCGGAGCAACGCGTAACCCGCTGATGCTACAAAACAGTAACGAAGTATGGTTGGTCAATCGAGCGAAGCAACCGATCAGTTCGAATGGAAAATACTATGTGCAATATCAGTTGTATAGTGCCTTGACGATCGCGGCGGGGAAATATTTGGACGATTATTTAAGTCCGGATCAATATACATACCTAAAATACCGTATCCCGTTATTGTTTACGCTTTATAATCAAAGCGGAAAAGTGCTGGGTACACAGGAACTTAATTATGAGATGCAGCTACCGCCAAGATTAACTGATGGAGCAATGGTAGATGTGGAACCCGATTACAGCTTAGAAATTACAGCTGAAGCAGCAGATGCGTTACTGAAATTTTCGACACAAAAAGATTACCTAGAAGGGGTGGTCTTGCAGACAGCAAACGCAATTCGGGTCAATTCGGTGACAGATTTTGAACTACGCGTCAAAGCAATTGAAAGCGAGATCATACGGAATGGTGGTGGGACGTTGCCTTTGTCGACGCTGTCACTCCAGCTGTCGGCTGGGTCTGGACTGAACAAGATAAAAGCAAATCCTAATGTGTTGCTGGATACGCAAGAGCAGATGGTGGTCTCCTCCGGCGCGACAGAGAAAAAACAGCCGCAGACATTTAATGTAACTTATAAGGCTAATCTGACGCCGCAGCAAGTGTCGGCCTCCAAATCGGGAAGCTATAGCGTGTCCCTGTTGTATTTACTGATCCCCCAATAGTTACCCACGAGTGCCTAAATATTATCGCCATACCGTTAACATTATCTTCTTTGGGGTCCTTCTGCTGTTCGTTCACATGGCAGGAGCCCAGGATAGCAATGCTGTGCTTTTAAAAATACCTGAACGGATTACAATTGAAACAGGACTAAATAACCTGGAGTTACAGGTGACAAATAACGGTGGACAGACTTTTATGGGTGAAATTAAGTTGGTATTGCCTGATAATCTGCATACGTTGGGGACTGAAAAAATAGCTGTAACGATACCTACTGGTAAAAACCGTTTTATTACCCAGCGCCTGCAGGGTCAAACACTTGCCGAATTAATCGGGAAGCAATTGCAAGTCGAACTCTGGAATACATCAGGAAAATTGCTGGCACGCAGGGAGGTTAAGTTGGATATACCCAAAAACCGATCAGTGATCCTGCAGGATATCTCAGCGCAGCAATACCTTAAATATGTGGGCGACTCAATTCGAATCAAAATGCGCGTAATTAATAATGGAACGACTGATGAACAGCTCACGATGCTTTTTACCTCGCCAGACCGGATCGGTAACACAAAATTTCAGCAGCGGGATTTGCTGTCACGCTCGGGAGAGGAGTCGCTATTGGTATTTAGTTTTGCTGTCGAGAAATATATGTTAACCCAGGCACAATACTCCATTGGTATTACTGGACTTTATGAAAATAATGATGTCTTTGGGAATCTCTCTATCTTATTATCTAATATAGCAGCGGACAGGAATTATCAGCAGATGTTTAATAATAGCGGAAGTTTAGCAACTTATTCCCGAAATTTTATCGATTTGCAGATGGACAATGTACTCGGGAGGCAACAGTCGTTTTATTTACAGTCTGAAGGTGAATATCGCTTAGCGAATGGCAAGCTGCGCTATAGTGCCTATTTGACCAAAACCGCAGGAGTTGCGAACCCTAGTTTAAGTAATACCTACGCGACTTTTACGAAGGAAAAAAATACGTATAGCGTAGGGAATATTCAGGAAAGCATGGAGGCGGCGGTGTATGGGCGAGGAGTGAAATACGACCATCTGGATACCTCGCGAGCGATGGCTCTTTCTGTAGGCGTTTTACAGCGTACTATTGATCTACTGGATTACACGGCTTCGATCGATCCAGGCTATACTGTATTTGGAAAATTGGTGTTGGCAGAAAATAAACCGGAACGCCGTCGCTATGAAGGGCAGCTGTTTTATGACCGTAATGGTTTAGATAGTACATCGGGAATACTCTGGACCAATAGTTTTGATTTGCTGAAACAGAAATATGCAGGCAAAATGTTGCTGCGCGGATTTATTGCAGCAGGTCTGCAGCCTCAAGATGGGAAAACAGTTGAGCGGGATTCGGCAATGCCTTCTTGGGCTTTTGGGTTACGAATGGATCGACGCTTTGCCAAATGGAGTATGAGTTCGGATAATTTTTATAGTTCGTCTTATTATACTGGCAACCGGCGCGGGGCACTGCAATTTGTAGAACGTTTGAATCGAAACTTTGGTAAGTTGTCCACAGGAGCAAGTTTTACATTTTATCGTTACAACCCCAGTTATTTAAATACTCGGTTTTTAAGCTATTCAAGTCAATCCTCGCGTTGGGATCTAAGTGCATACATACCGCTCAGTTCTTTCGCCAACCTTTCCCTAATGCCCAGCTATAATTTGGAGAAAGGAAATTATGCCTTCGTAAACGGTATACGAGAGTTAGGGCTGCGGTCATGGCGCGTCTTGTCTACTATCAATTTGCGCTCGCGGAATTTACAGCATAATTTTAATATTACTGCTGAATCCGGTTTGGTGTCGATGGCTGATTATACCAGTGATAACTTCGCCCTGCGTGCAGATCTTATTTATAATTTTAAAAGCTTGGGGTTGTCGGCCTCTTATCAACGGGGGGCATTTCAAATTGCGGATCTTGTAACTGCCTTGTTACTCGGCAGATCTTATGGTAATCGCTTTTCCTTGGGCTCACGTCTTGGCGGAGCGCTCTTTCACAATAGGCTACAATGGACAGCAAATGCACGTGCTAATCTAAGCGAAAGCTATGGGAATAGTTTTGGCGGAAATGCCAGTTTGAATTATCGTGTGCGGAATAGTACCCTGATTACAGGACTTTTTCAATATAATTATACTGTGGCCAAGACCGGATACGACTATGATTTTAATAATTTGCGCATCGGCATCAGGCAGAATATAAAGGGTGCGAATTTGGATCGCCCTGTCCAAAAAACGGGCAATATTCGTTTTTTTTGTTTCTATGACGAAAATTTCAACGGACAATTTGATAAAGGCGAGAAAGCCGCAGTTGATCATAGCTTTACAGTCCGCGGAATCTTATTTGTTTCGGACAAGTCAGGGTATGCTTCTTTTAAGAAATTACCTTTTGGCTCTTATTTATTATTCTCGCCGAGGCAAGGACAGTATATGAGTCTATCGAGAGAACTCGAAGTGAACCAATCGAATACATTGATCAACGTGCCACTGCAGCGTGGAGGTGTTGTAAAAGGAAGCATTTCCATTGAATACACTCCCGGATTTAGCCTGGAAACCGACCTGAGTCTTGATGTATATAGGGTGTTGGCTAGAGATGAGAATGGAAAGATTACCGAAATACGGACCGATAGAGAAGGACATTTTGAAGTGGGCTTACCTATGGGGACATATAGTTTCTATTTGGACAGCAGGAGTTTCCCTGTAAATGTATATAGTGATCAAGAAGCCCAAATTGGGATGGTTAAGATGGGTGCCGATCTTATAATTAGTCCACTTGCGCTCAAGGTGAAGTCAAAAAAGGTCAATGTCAAGCGTTTTGGGCAATAAAATTGTTGTTCGCTATTAAATTTAATTCTACCCAGCAATTCCTTGCGATTTGCTGTTGTCGAAATAGTCTGACAAACTTTGGTTTAAGATGGGGGAGGTCTTTAACATTTCGCGAATTGGATATTTTTCCGCAATGTTCTGTAACGCTTCGAGATGACGCTCATGATGCAAGTCTGTTCCTACAAAATCATACATGCCTGATTTTAATAAGGTCATTGCAATGGCTTTGGTATCTACTCCATAATACCGACTTAGGGAAAGTAAGTTGAGCTGTAATAGACAGCCTGCATCCTTAATCTGTTTATAGATATTAAAATTATTGTGGTAATAACCGTAACGTTCAGGATGTGCAAGAATTGGTTTGTATCCGAGATTTTGAATCTCTAAAATAGTATGAAAGAGTGCTTTGGATTCAGATAAATAAGACATTTCGATCAACACATAACCGCCGGGCATTACACAAAGTTCGTCATGTTGGATAAGCGAGCTTAGGCCATCATCAATCATGTGTTCGGCTGCGGCAAAAATAGGAGTTTCGTTGCCGCTATCTTTTAGTCCCTTAACTAGGGAAACCTGTGCTTCGTCAATAGTTGACTTGTTATTGGGATGAACACCGGCCATAATATGCGGTGTGCAGATAAACTTCTTTAAGCCCAACCTCTGTAAGGCTTGAATATAACTTATCGAATTTTTTACCGAGCTACTTCCGTCATCAATTCCGGGCAAAAGGTGGTTGTGCATATCCACTTCAAGAAATTCCAATTGCGCTAAAGGCCTGACGGAGGATGACTTTTTATGTTTAAATAAATTGGTCAAAAAATTCATAATGTATAATTCAAGTATATGGTATTCGCTTTCTTTACAAATGTTTACAAACAATATGCCAGTTTTAATGTTGAAAGAAAATAGATGCTATAAACAGCCATTGGGTTACACGAAGTTTAAGGGGGAGGAAACGGTTTTCGCGTTGCAATTTTTAAATTTTATAGGTGATTGTAACAACTTCGGTATAATAGTTGCTTAGTCCACCGTGATATGCTTATGCGATAGCCAATGCTTATTGTTATTGAAATTTTAATTGACAGAACAATGCATTGTTAAATTTTAAGTATCTTGGTCTTTTCTATATGAAGTACGAAAAGGCCATAGGTGGCATCCGAAATAAATGGGGTGCAGCATTAACAATAAACGATTAGAAAAGAGAAGAAAGCTATGATGGGATCTCTATTGGATTTAAGAAGGCGATTACGTAAAGATAATCCACGCTGGGTCATTCTATTGATTGACATGTGGTTTGTATTCGCGAGCTATGTGTTTTCAAATTATGTGATCAATAATTTCAAGGGTGTCTTTGACGTTTCTTTAATGTTAAAAAAGCTGGTATTGGTATTACCGGTATATTTACTTATGTTTTTGTTTTACAATACATTCAAAGGTATTGTTCGCCAGACAGGAATACGGGATACAATCAAAATCTTTAAAACAGTTGCTTCAGCCTATTTGCTGTTGATGCTACTTACTTTTGTGATCAAGGCTGCCGTCAATGAAGGAACAGTTGTGGGGGATTTGCTCCGTCTGTCTTACGGGGTATTGACCATGCAGGCTTGTATCCTGATTGTGACAATGGTAGGAGCACGTGTCGTGTACCGGACCATTTACGAGTATCTTTTCTTGCCAGCACGGAAAGTTGAAAATGTACTGATCTTTGGAGCTTCACGCCCGGGGCTGGTGGCTTTTTCCTTATTAAAGGAGGATCCAAGGATCAAATTTCAAGTGGTCGCCTTTGTAGAGGACAAGATATCGCGTATCGGCAAGCGGCTTGCGGGATTGAAAATCAGAGATATTACAGAAATTACGAAGGAATTTGTGGAGAAATGTCAAATTACGCAGGTCATTATTGCTGTCGAAAATAATGATCCCGAGCGGTTACAGTATGTGTCTGATTGGTTTCAAAACATTGGTCTCGAGCTTAAAATTATGCCTTCGGCTCGTATCTTGCTCAACTCCGGTGCCAAGCGAGAGATCCGACCATTAAAAATTGAGGATTTGCTTGGTCGTAAGCCGATCAAATTGGACCATCCGGAGATTGAAGAGGAGATGAAGGACAAAGTGATTCTTATTACCGGTGCTGCTGGTTCTATTGGTTCGGAACTAGCCCGTCAGATCGCAAGACGCTATTATAAAAAATTGATACTTGTGGATCAGGCAGAGTCTGCACTCTATGATATCCAACAGTCGATCAAGGCAACACAGCCTGATCATCTGCACTGTATTGTCGGAGATGTGCGCAACTATGCCTTTATGCAAAACATATTTACACAGTATAAACCGGAACTTGTGTTTCATGCGGCGGCATATAAACATGTGCCATTGATGGAGGCAAATCCGTATGAATCCATTCAGACAAATGTGCTTGGAAGTAAAAATATCGCCGATCTTTGCATGCAGCATGGCACCAAGAAAATGGTCATGGTTTCGACAGATAAAGCCGTAAACCCTACAAATGTGATGGGCGCTACCAAACGGATGGCTGAAATTTACGTAAGTAGCTGCAGTGGTAGGTCTGAAACAGGTTTTATTATTACCCGTTTTGGAAATGTACTTGGCTCGAATGGCTCGGTCATACCACTTTTTGAAAAGCAAATGGCTAACGGTGGCCCGCTGACCCTGACTCATCCTGAAATTACACGTTTCTTTATGACGATTCCTGAAGCTTGTCAGCTGGTACAGGAAGCTGGTGTCATGGGAAAAGGCGGCGAGATTTTTGTCTTTGATATGGGCAAGTCGGTTAAAATAATGGACCTTGCGAAACGGATGATCAAATTGAAAGGTTACCGCTATCCGGAAGATATTGATATCAAAATTGTTGGCCTGCGTCCGGGTGAAAAAATCTACGAGGAACTGTTGGCCAATAACGAGAATACGGTCAAAACGCATCATCCGAAAATTATGATCGCGAAAGTAAGACACGATGATTTAATCTTAAAAGCGGAGCGAATCAATGCTGTCTGTCAACAAATTGTAGATGCTGATCAGCATTTGCCAGATTTTATGGACCTGGTTGCTGCGATGAAACGGATCGTTCCAGAATTTAAATCTAAGAATTCGGAATACGAGGCATTGGACAATACGATCGAACAGGAGTTTGTAGATGAGGTCCCTGTTTATTCAATCGTAAAAAAAGCTTAAGGGGAATCAAAAATTTACCCCTATTTTATTTCGCAAAAGTCCCTTTGATGGGATTTTTGTGTTTATTATGCATTCTCCATCGTTTAAAACTTGCCAATTCGCAAAAATCAACCTAATTTTAGCGAATTATTAGTTAATAAATTTAGACAGATTAACGCAAAAGGTTTCCGTCAAAAGCACTATATATGAATAAAAAAATCTTAATCACTGGCGGCGCTGGGTTTATTGGATCCCATGTCGTTCGTGAGTTTGTTGCTAAATATCCACATTATCAGGTTATTAATTTAGATGCCTTGACGTATGCGGGCAATCTTGAAAATTTGAAAGATATCGAGGATCGTCCAAATTACACCTTTGTCAAAGCGGATATTACCGATCAGGCGGCGATAACTTCGGTATTCGAACAATATCAACCTGACGGAGTGATTCATTTAGCTGCGGAATCGCATGTGGATCGTTCCATTGCAGATCCTACAGCATTTGTACTGACTAATGTGATTGGAACGGTGAACTTGTTAAATGCCGCTCGGGCAATCTGGAAGGATAATTTAGAGGGAAAACGTTTTCACCATGTTTCTACGGATGAGGTATTTGGTGCTTTGGGCGAGTCTGGCTTTTTTACAGAGGATACCAAATATGACCCGCATTCACCCTACTCGGCCTCCAAAGCAAGTTCGGATCATTTTGTACGGGCCTATCACGATACCTATGGCTTACCGATTGTCTTAACCAATTGTTCCAATAATTACGGGCCTAATCATTTTCCAGAAAAGCTCATTCCATTGTGTATTCACAATATTTTAAACAATAAACCGCTGCCGGTGTATGGTGACGGAAAATATACCCGGGACTGGCTTTTTGTGATCGATCATGCAAAAGCGATAGACTTGGTTTTTCATGAGGGTAAAAATGGGGATTCTTACAATATAGGTGGTTTTAATGAGTGGCAGAATATAGACTTGATCAAAGAACTTTGCCGGCAGATGGATGCTAAATTAGGCCGGGAGGACGGTACAGCTGCGTCCCTGATTACTTTTGTCAAAGATCGCCCTGGCCATGATTTGCGTTACGCTATTGACGCAAGTAAAATAAATACTCAGCTGGGCTGGAGACCATCGGTGACATTTGAAGAGGGATTATCACTTACAATAGATTGGTTCTTGTCCAATCAAGAATGGCTGGATCATGTGACCTCCGGTGACTATCAACATTATTATAACAATCAATATAACGGCGCTTAACCATGAAATATACAGAAACGAAACTGTCGGGTTGTTTTATTTTGGAGCCGGCCGTATTTGAAGATGATAGAGGCTATTTCTTTGAGTCTTATAATGAAAATAGACTGGCTGCGATATTGGGGCATAATCCTCATTTTGTGCAGGATAATCAGTCGAAATCCCAATTTGGTGTTGTCAGGGGATTGCATATGCAAGCTGGTGGGCATGCGCAGGCAAAACTGGTGCGTGTACTTGAAGGTCGTGTGCTGGATGTGGCTGTCGATGTTCGGCCGAATTCGCCGACCTATGGACAACATGTCGCTGTGGAGCTTTCTGCCGAGAATAAAAAGCAATTATTTGTGCCACGCGGGTTTTTGCATGGTTTTTCTGTATTGTCTGAGCAGGCGGTATTCTCTTATAAATGTGATAATAATTATAACAAAGAAGCGGAGAATGGCGTACATCCTTTAGATCCGCAATTGGCGATTGACTGGCAAATCCCGGTAGATCAAATGATTTTGTCACAAAAGGATAGAGAGGCACAAAGCTTCGCTGCCTTATACTATAAATAAATTCTAGGAGGTATGATGTGCTTAAAGCCACCTTTATTGGAGCAATAAGCACACCATATTGCTTTCACCATAAAAAGATATTGATGAGAATTGTCATTACTGGTGCTACTGGACAATTAGGGTCCGAGTTATATGATTTATTGATGAATGACAGCAAAAAAGACTGTTATTTTTTGGATCGTAAGCAATTACCATTGGATCAGATTCCCCTGATCCAGGATATTTTGGCCATGTATCAGCCTGATTTAATTATTCATGCTGGAGCTTATACCGCCGTGGATAAGGCGGAGGAAGATGCTGAAACAGCTAATGTGGTCAATCATTTAGCCTGCGAGGAGATTGCGCTATATTGTCATGTACATGGGGCAAAGCTGATTGCTCTTTCGACTGATTATGTGTTTGATGGTAATTCCGCTGTTCCACTAACCGAGAGCGCTGCTACTGCGCCAATTAATGTCTATGGACAGACCAAGCTCGCAGGGGAGAGGGCTATTCAAAAATGGTGCCCGGAGGCAATTATTATCCGGACATCCTGGGTATACTCGGCTTATGGAAAGAATTTTGTTAAGACCATGTGTCGCCTCATGGCTGAACGTGATGAGGTCAGTGTTATCAATGATCAGATTGGGAGCCCAACTTATGCAAAGGATCTGGCGCTCGCGATTTTGAAAATTGCTGATGCACCGGATTGGAAAGCTGGAATATATAACTACAGCAATGAAGGGGAAATATCCTGGTATGACTTTGCTGTAGCAATACGTGATTTCCGTTCGTTTGACTGTCAGGTAAGTCCAATTCCTACTTCTGCTTATCCGACCCCAGCGCAACGACCAAAGTATTCACTGCTTGACAAATCGAAAATTAAAGCAGCCTTTGGTGTAGCTGTGCCGGACTGGAAGACAAGCCTAGCGAACATGCTGGCAGAGGAAATTAGAAACTAAAATAACGCTAAGACTTAATACGAATGAAAGGAATTATATTGGCCGGAGGATCGGGAACCCGTTTGCACCCTTTAACGCTTGCCGTGAGTAAGCAATTAATGCCTGTATATGATAAACCAATGATATACTATCCGCTATCTACGCTGATGTTGGCTGGTATTCGCGAGATATTGATTATATCGACTCCACAGGATTTGCCCAACTTTCGGAAGTTGTTGGGAGATGGCTCTCAGCTGGGCTGTCGGTTTGAATATAAGGAGCAGCCGAGTCCGGATGGTCTAGCACAGGCATTTATATTGGGCGAAGAGTTTATCGGTGATGATAAAGTAGCACTTATTCTGGGTGATAATATTTTCTATGGCTCGGGCTTGTCAAAATTGCTGCAATCTTGCGCGGATCCTGACGGGGGTGTGGTATTCGCTTATCCGGTACATGATCCCGAACGCTATGGGGTAGTGGAATTTGATGCAAGCAAACGGGTGGTATCCATTGAAGAAAAACCACTCCAACCAAAATCCAGCTATGCTGTTCCGGGAATTTATTTTTACGATAATGATGTCGTTGGCATTGCCAAAAGTATCAAACCTTCAACACGGGGGGAGCTGGAGATTACGGATATCAACAAAGCGTATTTAAGTCAAGGAAAACTAAAAGTAGGAATCTTTGATCGGGGAACTGCCTGGTTGGATACGGGTACCATACAGTCATTGATGCAGGCTGCTCAATTTGTACAGGTCATCGAGGAGCGCCAAGGTATGAAAATCGGTGCAATCGAGGAAGTCGCTTTTCGTATGGGATATATTGACGGTGAGCAGCTGGATGCCATTGCGGAGCCTTTGTGCAAGTCAGGATATGGAGAGTATTTGAAGCGTATTGTTAAATAATATTTTTCTCCATTATAACCAGTAAATCCTAACGTTCCTTTTACTGTAGACATTTCAAAGAGTATATAAATAATGTTTCTCAAGCTGTTGTTTATATACTCCATTTATGTGACTAGGTATTTAATCACAGCACATAATATTATTCCCTTCATAATATTTTCTTATTTCAATTTATATGCAGCATACTTCCTGAAGCTTTAAATGATTTCAGGAATTAGGTAAGATATGCTGTTTTTTATGGAAAATATTATCCAAATTTTGATAAAATTTTATTTTTTAAAAACAATTGTTGTTTAATAGTTGTCTTTAAGTAGATAGGAAAAATATAGGTTCTTCATTTTTTTAATCATGGTACAATTAAACCTAAAATTGCGATGGAAATAATGTAACCTAACTATAAGTGAAGTAGGATCGATTATTACACGAAATAATAACAAGCACATGATTACTGTAGGGATAATTGATAGTAACGAACAGGCAAGACAGATTACCTTAGGTATACTTCAAGAGAAAGGGCCCTCGCAAAAAGTTGAGGTTCTTTTTGACATGGGCAAAGAGCGCATTGACAAGGCCGTGGTTGCTCCAGATGTAATCATTCTGGACATTGAACACCAGGAGTCACTAATTGTTGAGCATGTTAAAACTACTTTTCCTAATACAGATATTGTGATATTAACCAATATTTGTGATGTCAAGACTGTACGTGCTTGCTTTAGACATGGTGCTGTGGGCTATTTGTTAAAGCAAACCTGTATGGATTCACTCCTTTCGGCGATCAATATTACGTTGAATGATGGCTCTTTTGTAAGTCCGGGAGTGAATAGAGCACTGATTGAACAAAGCTTCAGTTCAAAAAAATACGTGGATCTGCTCACAGCCCGGGAGCTGCAGGTAGCAAACGGAATTATGGAGGGATTGAGCTATAAAATGATCGCTCAAAAGTATACCATTTCATTGGATACGGTACGTATTTATATAAAACGGATCTATCGAAAGCTTCAAATCAATAGCAAAGGGGAACTGATCGCACAACTGACTGCTTAACATTTTGTTACATGAAAATGTGACGATGTATATTTTTATCTCACAGAATTAAGCCAGATTTTTATGGATAGTTGAATCGTACGATATGCCAATAAGAAACCGCTGGATTTTCCTGTCTCTTGTTTATTTTGCTGTTTTGTTATCCGAAGCGAAAAGTCAGCAACAATACGATATTGCCATTAAATTCGATCATGACACGATCCCAATTGCTGTTTCCAAAACGTTTGCCAATAAATTAAGTATTATAAATCACAGCGATAAAACAATTGAGCTAAAGCCGAGCGCTAATAATACATCTGCGCTGCAGGGCTTAATAAAATTACCCCACTCGATTACGTTAATGGCTAAAGAAAGCAAAAGCTTTCCATTAAAATATATGGCCGATCGTCGGACAATTGTCAAGGGTACCCAGACATTTACAATTGGGTTTCAATCAAATGATCCAACCGTAAGGATACAGCCCCCGCAATCTTTCTCTACGCGGTTAAACGAAGCGCAGTCGTTACTTCTGCAAACCGAGCTTCCTGAATATTACATTGATCAATCAACCGGCCAGATACAGTTTCTAGTGCGAGCAGTGAATATTGGTTTGGTGCCGCTTACCATTCAGGTGCGTTTCCCAAATTTACCGGCCGAGTTGGAAATAAGGGGGGAGACTTTACCTGTTACGCTGCCGGCAGGTGGACAATCACTATTGTCTTTCACAGCAACGATGCGTTCAAAAAAAACAGCTATAGATGTAGATCTTACTTTGGAAGCTGTTGAAGCCGGCGGAAAGGTAGTCGCCAATAACAGGGTGCGGATGATGACGGTGGGTAGTGTAAAGCGTTTTGGAGCTGACCTAAATCTGCAGAATCTGCCTTATAATAATATGCTAGCATTGCGTTACCTCAATATGGGGCAAGATATGTCCGTATATCAGGTTCAGCTATTCGGTGAAATGGACATGCCTAAAGGACGTAAACTGACTTATCGCTTGAATACGGATTACTATCAAAAACAAAAGGCTTTGAATATGTACGATACGTACATAGATTATCAGACAAAGGACTGGGGAGTAAAAATCGGTAATATCTATGAAAATATGGATCAACCGATCAACGGACGCGGAGCAAAAGCAAGCTATAAATTGGATAAGGAACGATCGATCAGCCTTTATGCTGTTGGAAATAGCTACATGTTGATCAACCAGATGAATAGCCTGCTTAGCCGTGGTAAAATCATTGGCGCCAAATATACCTTTCGTTCGGATCGGCCCCAGGAAAATAGTGTAAGCTACCTCCACACGAATAATGACTACCGTGCTGTGAACAGTGACCTGATCAGTGGTAAGGGAGTGATGAAGCTAGGGGCTAAACAACAACTTGGGGTAGAGGGTGGATACAGTGTGGAACGTCTCCAAAAGGGGGCAGCAAAAATGGCTACCGCGTTAGGATTTAACTATAACTATGCCGATGAACACTATCAGATAAGCAGCATCAATTATTATAGTACGCCATATTACGTGGGCTTACGTCGGGGATTGATACAATCTGATACGCGTATTAGTAAATTGTTGAAAAAGAATAAAAGTGTATCCGTCCGGGCAAGTTACATGGATAATGATCCAAAATATCTACCTGGGGATCGAGATTACTATTTTAATAATGCCAACCGTATTCAGATCTATGAGTTTGGCTACCATACGGGAAAAGAAAAATTACAGCTTGATCTTCGTCCCTATTTTATGGGACAACGCGGTACCTATCAGGATTGGTACGGACTCGCAGAATCGCAGGTGAGCTGGAAGTCAAGCTCCATGCGAATAGTGGGTGATCTGAATTTTTTTACAGCTGCGCATCGCTTTTCAATACAGACCGATTACGGTTATACGTATAGAAATACATCCAACCGACCAATTGCTCCTTTTCACTCGCTACGGTTAACGGGCAATTATAACAACCGCTGGTTTGGCTTTAATACGTTTATTCAGGTCAACCCTTATTACCTGAGTGATTTATTGGCGTCATCAGGGAATGGCAAATACAGGATATATTCCTTCGGACCAAGCTCACAGCTCAATTTGTTTGACAACAGGCTGCAGGCTCAGATTGCGACCATGTATAGCTATTACGGATTCTCGCGCAGCAATAACTTTTCTGTTACAGGCAATGCACGTTGGCAAATGAAAGGCGGCTGGAATCTCACTGCTGATCTCTATTATACCTTGATCAGGGGGAATTTAGTATTTGGTATGGTAACAGATCCTCAACTTAACCATAATATGCAGTATAATAGTTATTCCTTTAATAATAGGCAGTTGCGGCTTGGCATAGAAAAGAGTTTCGGACATCGGGGAGGCCGACGGGGACATAAACTGCAATTGCTCTTTTTTGAAGACCGCAACAGCAATGGGATACGGGACAACGATGAATCCCAGGCTAGATCAGTATTGGTTAAGATAGGAAAGGAGGCTGCAGTGACGGATGACAAGGGAAGAGTGAAGTTTGTTGATATGGATCCCGGACCATATAGTATTCAAGTAGAAAACAACCGGGGCTGGGTCTCTCGCGGCACGATCAGTGTCGTACTGACAAAAAACCAGTCCCTGGAAATTCCACTGATCATAACCCGAGCCTTAAAAGGGCGCATCAAATCCGTAACAAATAAATACCTTGCATCAAGACCTCAGCTTGGTGGTATACGTATTGTTGCAAGGGATCTCCAAGATAAAGAATACAGCACGTTAACGAATGAAGACGGAAATTATGTAATTTATCTGCCGATCGGGCACTACAAGGTCGATGTTGTTACTGAAGGAATGTCATTTTCAATCGAAAACCCAAGTTGTGAGATTGAAGTGAAAGAAGGTGAGGCAACTGAAATCCCTGACTTTAGATACAGGGACGAACGCCGTAAGGTTGGGATCAAGCGATTTTAGGGGGCTACAAAGCTAAATATGATATTTGCGGTATAGGTACCTGCAGGTTTGTTAAGAAGTTTGCTGGTCTCGGACGCAGGTATACTGTAACGTATATTCAAGTTGCGGTCGATTACTGGATCCGCACTTTGGATAAGCTGCTGTGCAGTAGTGGAAAGCGTGATCGTATTCACACCGACCTGATTTGACATAGGGCCAATACGAAGAATGTTCAAAGGAATACTGTTGGCGCCCGAAGTAAAGGCAGTGCCAGAAGCCCGTACGTATAGATTGTAGGGGGTGGTCTTACTAATGCGGAGGTGGGCGGGTAAATCCTTGCTAACCCCATTTTTATAATCGTTTGTTGTGGCAAAAGCTAAACTGACAGCCTGTTGGTTGGCTACCAATTCGGCTAGATCACTCACGACAATTTCAAGGTTTCCACTGCTTTGTGCCTGTAGTGTGCCTGTGGGATATGCGGTTGCCAACTTACTCCAAGTGTGAGTCAATGGGACTGAATAGGTGCCGGCTTGGATAAAGCTCATTTTCAACTGGCTGGCACTGATACTGTAGTTCGCTGTTAGCGATTGCGCATTATTGGCAGGTACTGCAATCCCCGTCGTATTGGTCAGTGCTTGGTCGGTCATAGATAAAGCGATAGTGGTAGCAGTGGATATGCCTGTTAATGTGGTGTTTACTGCCGAAACTTGAGAAGTAGGCAAGCTGTTGTAGGGTAAAGTTGTGTTGAAGCTAAACTGTGTGTTTGTGGTCTTTAAGCTGGGAATATAGGGCACCGTCGTTGTCAAGGGAATTACTTTCGCCGTGCTGATGCCATTGGCAGAGCGATAAAAGCTTAAGTTGTTGACCAGAATACTTGTTGTACCTACCTGAGCTGGAGGACTGATAAATCCGGGAACACTTATGCTAAAAGGCAATGTCGTTGGTGTAATAGAGCCGGCCAACACACCTTGTGTAGAAAAGCTCAGGTTACTATCATAAATTCCTGCAATCCAGGTTTGGCTCCCAGTAGATAAACGGACGTTGGCCGTAATGGCTCCGGAAGAGACAGTCGCCAGCGAGCTATATAAATTTCCATTGTTAACCGATAGGGTGACTTCACTGCTGGTCCCGAGTAAGGATAGACTACCAATTGAGTTCAGTTTAATATGAGCGATGTTGAGCGGGATACTGCCCCCTGCGGTGCTGCTAAAACTCGTGGTATTGGCCTTAACCCTAAATGTTGGCAATAAGGTGAGTACGCTGGCATACTGGCCAACATTAAAGATTTGGTTGTAGTCGGTCCTACTTTGAACGTTCGCCTGAGGAAGTGCAATAGTGACCTGGGCCACTGTCTTACGGACACATAGAGCAAGGCACACCGATAGGATTGCCAAGTTAATATTTAATCTCTTTCTCTGCAATTTTTAAATCATATTGGCTGCCGGCGTCGAGTATAGCAACCGCGAGGTAAGGAGCGGGGGAGAGTTTCTCCGGGAGATCGACCTGCACCCATTGCTCGGCTTCGGGAAGCATCGCGATTGCAATAGCTTTAATTGGTATTTCTTCTCCTGTCTGGGTATTGGTCAACTCAAAACGGACATATGCATCTTTATTGACCTGACCCGTATTTTTGACTTTTACATCCATGCGACGGACAGCGACTCCATTCGTGTTTTTTATAATCCCCCTATCCTCAAATGCAAGAAATTCCAGATCTCCCGTTTTTAAGCCCGTCGGGGTATGGTAAATTTGGATGCCCACTTCAAGCAATACATTCATGTTCAGACCCTGCGCGAGATCTTTTTTCTGTTCCTTGACTTGCGTAAAAAATAACATGCTATTGGTCAATTGATTTGGTGCACTAGGGGGAACTGTCATCGTAAGATTAATGCTTTTGGTTTCTCCTGGGGCCAAAAGTACAGTATTATCCGAGAGGGAAAGCCAAGAAGCATTGGAAGTGGGCTTATTAGCTGTTGGATAGTATCGTTTTATCCCCAAGGAATCACGATCCCAATCTTTGATATTGGCTACAAAATAAAATTCGTTGGTCGAGGTATTGCTGAATGTGATCGCCTGACTAGCTGTCTGCCCAGCTGCACCTGTAAAAAATATGCGCGAAGGGGAAACTGAAATACCCTGGCCATAGGTCAGGGTATTAAATATGTAAGTAAATAGTATTGCTAGATAATATCTCACAAATGACAATATTTTTATCGGATCTTATAACTGTGTTGCTGTATACGTTACGGTAGTGCTATAGGCGGCGGCCGGAAGGTCCAATAATGGTGCTGCATCCGGAATGGTGTAATCGACATTATATACTGCTCCAGTAGAGGCTGTCGCGCCGTTGACCAAAGCAGCAGCCGTGGTACTTAGCGGAACATTGGCCACTAAAGTTCCGCCATTGGCAGTTGTAGGGTCCACATTGACAGTAACAATGCTCAAGGCAGGACCTCCGGCAGGTGCAAATGCCGCAGTCGCAGCGACTGTGATATCGTAAGCTCTATTGCTGACCACGGTAAAATGGCTCGCTTTCGTGACAGTTTTAGAAGCAGCATAATCGGCGGCGTCATCATAGACAAAATCAACAGTTGGAGTTGCACCCAGCGTAATTGAGATGGCGTCTGTCAAATTGATGTTGACAGTGACTGGAGCTGAAGTAACCGTCTGAGCTTTCGTGTGATGACCAAAGCATATGGCGGCGATGGCAATAAAGACTATTATTAGGTTCTTTCTCATAATTTCCTCGTTTTTTACTAGTATAACATAAATTTAGCAAGGTTGGTGTTGATTGGCAATAGGCTAACAGTCACATAATGATGTTATAAATTCGACGGAATATTTTAGATTTCAAGTCTAGCAGCAATTTCACCATGGAGATGATAGCATTTAAAGCATTCTTTACGACTTTACCTGAAACTATAAATGAAACAGCCTATATTTGCGCTCAAATGTCCCAGACAAAAAGAATTTACCAAATCGATCTGTTTCGCTTTATAGCGGCATCGGCTGTATTGCTATATCACTATTTGTATCGGGGGTATAAAAATGGAGACATGTCACTGCTGCGTTTTGATGAAATCGGCGACTATTTCAAATATGGATATCTTGGAGTAGACCTTTTTTTTATCATCAGCGGTTTTGTGATCGCCTTTTCCATAAAACATCGTTCACTGCCCAAATTTTGCTATTCTCGGTTTAAAAGGCTTTATCCAATGTATTGGATCTGTTTGGTTATCACGTTTGTCGTAACTTATTTTTTGGGAGCACCTCGGTATCTCGTCACCTTCGAACAGCTCTTAGCCAACTTGACCATGATTCAGGAGTTCCTTGGTCAGGGAAATATCGACGGTGCCTATTGGTCACTCTATGTTGAATTGAAATTTTATCTCATTATTGCGGTATTTCTTATTACAAACCGATTCAAACAGGTCAGCCTAGACTATCTGATCTACTTTTGGCTATTTTTGTCGAGCTTGCGTCTGTTTGTTGGGCCCTCAACAACCTATGATGCCATCCATCACCTCTTTATGCTGGATTGGAGTGCTTATTTTATTGCAGGAATAGTGTTTTGCCAAATTTTTATTCATGGACCTACATTAAAGCATTTTATTATATTGCCTTGGTGCCTTTATTTATCCATCGATGGCGCTATTGGTCGGATTCATTGGTTGGCAAGGACTTTTCATAGCGATTTTTCACCCTATATTATTGGGGGCACCATCGTTGTATTTTATATCCTCATGTTGCTTGTTTCTTGCAGAAAGCTACAATGCCTCAACTCGCCCAAATTTATTAAAATTGGGATGCTTACCTATCCCTTATACCTCATTCATCAGCATATCGGATTCATCGTTTTCAATCAACTTCATGGCTATTTAAATAAATATGTACTTGTTTCTGCAGTTACACTGTCAATGCTTGCTGTTGCCTATATCTTGAGCGATTGGGTAGAGCCGCGTGTAATGAGGCTCTTTAAGCGATGATGAAATCCATCACATACTAATTTCAATTTCTTTGAGTCACCACAACGTTTACACAATGGCATTCAAAAGCTTAGAAAAAGCAATTGAATGCCATTGTGTAAAAAAATCTGTTGCGCTGTGCCTCGTTTGTCAGAAGCTTAGTAGACAATATTTCCTTGATAGATAAGAGATCCGACTGGTGAAATCCGTGAAATAGCTTCTGCCGAACAACTTGCATCGATGAGGACGATGTTTGCGTCGTCGCCAGGTTTTGGCCATTGCTGTTGCCCTTTATCGTCCAATGGAATCGGGCCTGCTGTTGCTAGTTTTAGCATACGTGATAGGCCATACTCCGTAACCTGTCCATATACTTGGGCAGCCATATTGGCTTTTTGCAGAACACTTCCTGACCCGAATGTATTCCAGTGATCGACAATACTGTCGTTCCCGGTCATCACGGTGACTTTATTTTCTAGGAGTGTCGGAATAGGCATAATCAGCCCGGCGAAAGGAATGGTCGAAACAATACCGATCTGTGCTGCACCAAGTTGTTCTGCGATTTCCTGTTGTTTGGCTTTCTCCAGTCTTGCCAAAACAAAGCAATGACTGAGGTAGGTCTTGCCTTTCAATGCGGGGTTTTCATTTACTTTTTTGATCAGGTACTCGACTGTTTTCAGTCCGGACTCACCAGACTCATGTAAATGGATATCGATACCTTTGTTGTGATCCAATGCCAATTGAACGGTGAAATCCATTGTTTTCTCAATGGCACCATCAATGGTAAAAGGATCCACGCCGCCGATAAAATCAATATTGGTTTTCGCGGCTTCTTTAAGATAGGGTACGGAATCTGTATAGTATACCCCATGTTGTGGGAAGGCAACCAGTTCGGCCCCGAAACTGTTTTTCTTATTTTCCAGTGCAAGTTGGAGGTGGTGTAGTGAATCTAACTTAGACGTAGGCTCTATATTGACGTGGCTGCGTGCAAAGGCTGTCCCCTTGGATTGAAGTAATTCTATCAGCTTTTCTGCTTTATAGGTTGAATTCTTTAATAGTTCAGGAAGGATCTGCTGCTCGAGTGCAATCATGCCTTTGACACCACCTGCACCTCGGCGCACAGCCTGCCATTTTTCGCCATAAAATGTCTTGTCTAGGTGGATATGCATATCGCTAAACGATGGAAGCATCAATCTTCCCTTCGCATCTATGGCGTTGGCATCGGTACTATTGGGTCCGATTTTTTTGATTTTTCCGGCTTCAATCTGCACCGCGAAAAGACCAGTTTTTGTCGCGATGACACTGCCATTTTCATCATATTCAAAGCCTGTTTCTAATAAAACATTCTTTAGGGTATAACTTTTTTTGCCTTGATGCCCAACCAACAGCTCAGGAGAGGCAAGTTTGTTGCGCTCTTCTGCAACAAGCATGTTTGGGATCAACGTTGTTCCGGCAAGTGCCAGAGCGGAGTTGCGTATAAATTCTTTGCGCGAAAGGGCTATTGGTTTCATTTTATTCCTATTTACGTTGCGATCTAGCCGATCCATAAAATGGACCGGCCTTTTACAAAAGTAACTACTGAAGACTTTAATAATACTGGGTAATTTCTGCTATTTCTTGTGCGATTTATCTTTTTTCCCTAAAATCACTTGGACTTACACCGGTCTGTTGCTTAAAGAAATTGGAAAAATAGGCTTGATCTGCGAAACCTAATTCAAATGTAATTTCTTTAATGGATGATTCGGAGCTCTGGAGAAGACGCTTTGCCTCAATACAAATCCGTTGATGAATAAGCTGGGTGGCAGATATTTTCAAATATTTTTTACACAGAATATTGAGGTAGTTGGGTGAGATGTGAAGTTTTTCCGCATAAAAAGCAACTTGTTTTTGTTCTCTGAAAAATTCATCTATCAACATGTTGAATTTGGCAAGACGGGGAACGGATTGATAGACTTTGAATTCGGTAAATACATGCTCTGCTTCCCGGCTGACAATGGCGGCGATTACTCCGGCACGTGCTGTAATCAAGGGAATTAACGAACGCTCCCGTTCCAATTCTTTTTTAACGGATTCAAATTCATAATGCAACTGTATGAAGGCCTCTTTGGTGAGATCAATCACGGGATGGTTTTGGTAATTGGTAAAGGAAAAACGAAAAAAGGGCGCGAAATGCTCAAAAAATGAACGTTCGATCATCAATTGGTAGCCAATTGTACCAGCATGGATATGCCATTTGTGCATCTGGCCGGGGAATAACACATGTACCTGATGATCTTTGATGGTGTAGTCAATAGAATCAATTGTATGTGTACCAGATGCTGTATCAAATAAATTGATAATAAAAAAATCGTGCTTATGGGGCTTGTCTATCAGCCTTTCTCCATGTAATTCATTGAAGAGAAGTTCTTCGCGCCCGGCGGTCTGTTCTTTGCGGAAACCTTCCAGTCCAATGACAGGAGCCCAGATATTGGCAGTTCGTCTATCCATAGTAGCATATAATCAGACCTAAAATACGAAAAGCCCATAGCATTTTAGACGATAGGTTAAATTTTAGGTAATCGTCACGATAAACCGGCTATTCGATTTCTGCTGTCTCACTGTCGCAATTAACAATAGTCATTTTCCTAATTCTTTCCTAAATTCGGAATACATTTGTAACGCATAGCGAAGAATTGAAGTAGGGAAAAGAGGTGAAATCTGATTTAAAAAAACAATTGTCCAATGAAAGTACTTGTAATCGAAGATGAAGCGGAATTAAGGGAAATCGTGAAAGACTCTCTTGTCAAAGAAGGTTATATCGTAGAGACAGCATATGACTTTAGATCGGCACTGGATAAGGTCTCGGTCTATAATTATGATTGTATCTTGCTGGATATCATGCTTCCGGGCGGGAGTGGGCTAGAGGTGTTGGATCTGCTAAAAAAGGAAGGCAAATCGGATAATGTAATTATTATCTCCGCAAAGGACTCCTTGGATGATAAGCTGCGAGGACTGGAACTTGGAGCGGATGACTACCTGACCAAGCCTTTCCATATTGCAGAGTTAAATGCTCGTATCAAAGCTGTGTTGCGGAGAAAGCAACAGGATGGCAAAAATACATTGGATATGGGAAATATCGTACTTGACCTGAATGAACGATCGCTTTCGATTGCGGGTGAATTGGTCGCACTGAATCGAAAAGAATTTGACATCCTCCATTACTTTTTGCTGAATAAGAACCGTCTTGTCAGTAAGAATGCGTTGGCGGAGCATGTTTGGGGTGATAATACGGATCAGGCAGATAACCTCGATTTTATCTATTCCCAGATAAAGAATTTACGGAAGAAATTCTTGACAAAACAGGCAGATGTGGATTTTGAGGCGGTCTATGGAATAGGATATAAACTTGTTGAAAAATGAAATTAGCCAATCAGACGCTCAAATATCTCTCTATTTCCGTACTGGTCGTCATTGCGCTGTGGTCGACCATCTTTTATTTATTTATGCTGGAGGTGATCCATGATAATATCGATGAGGAACTTGAGAATCAAAAGCGCTTAATTATTCAGGAATTGGCTTCTGAGACGATTGTATCCCCAGATTTGGAATTTGGGGTGAACAATTATAAGGTACGTGAGATTTCCGAACAACAGGCGATCAAAATGCAGAATGTCTACAAAGATACCATGCTGCTTATGCAGGATGATGACGATCCTGAACCCGAATTGGAACCTGTGCGTATGCTGACGACGGCATTTGAGCATAAAGGACATTATTACGAGCTTTCGATAATCAATTCCACGATTGAGGAAAGTGACCTGATCAAAAATTTATTCTACTCTGTTGTGATCCTGTTTATCCTGTTGGTCGTCAGTATTGTCTCGATCAATAAGGTGGTTATTGAACGATTATGGAGCCCTTTGTATCGCTTTTTAGATCAGCTCACAAAATTTCGCCTTGGAAAATCGGGAGATAAACCAGCTATGGATACCAATATTCAGGAATTTAAGGATTTGCAGCTTGCTGTAAGTACTTTAATCAGACACAATGAGGAAACGTACGAACAACAGAAGCAGTTTATTGGGAATGCCTCACATGAACTGCAGACTCCTTTGGCGATCATGATCAATAAATTGGAAATGGTAGCCGAAACAGAAGGCTTGCAGCCTGAGCAGTCAAATGCTATTGCAGAGGTATTGAACACGGCAGAAAGACTGGTGCGTTTGAATAAATCATTATTGCTGCTCACTAAGATCGAGAATAGGCAGTACTTAAATAACGAGGATCTTTCGCTAAATAAGCTTGTGACACATACTGTCGATGAACTTGAAGAGATTGCTGCATTTAAAAATATCGTGATCAAGGTTCATCAACATCAGGAGCTGAACCTTCGATTAGATAGTTCATTGGCCAATATCATCGTGTCAAATTTGATTCGTAATGCCTTATTCCATAATAAAGAAGGTGGTGAAGTAAATATCGCGATCACTGAAAACTCACTTGCGGTAGCGAATACAAGCGTACAGGGGGCTTTGGATGCGGAGCAGGTATTTTCCAGGTTTTATAAATCGGATACCTCCTCCAAAGGCTCTGGGCTAGGGCTCGCGATCGTGCAGGCAATCTGTAATCTATATGGATTTTCGATTTCATACAATTATGCTGATAGTCAGCATACATTTAAAATAAATTTTCGCTTAGTATGACTTTCATTCCCAAATCTTTACAGAATCAATGCTTTACTTTGTAATACACTAAAGCGATAAAGATATGAAACGTAACATGATATTAAGTGCATGTATCCTTGCACTCTCAACGATTGGAGCTTTTGCTCAGGATATTCCACAAAATCAGGTGCCAGCGGTTGTGGTCAATAGTTTGCAGCAGAAGTTCCCAAAAGCTAAAGCGGTAGATTGGGAATTGAAAGCGGGATTGTATGAAGCTGAATTTGAAACTGGCCTATTCGGAACTGACCATGAAGTCTGGATTCAAAATAACGGCAAAATTGTGCGCCATAAAGAGGAACTGGCCAAAAATGATTTGCCAAAAGGGGTGATTATCAAAATGAAAAAGGACTTTCCGGGCTATCGCATAGAAGATGTGAAAAAAATTACGGAGGAACAAAAGATTACATATGCATTCGAAGTAAAAAGTCGTACAAATGAATGGAAACTTGTTGTCGATCCGCAAGGAAATATCTTGGGAAAAAGAAGAGATTAAGATAGATAGCTCGTTTAGATTAGAAAAAGCACCTTGTCAGCAGAGCTGGCAAGGTGCTTTTTCTCTGTTAATAGATTGTTTTTAAAGGACATCTTATCGCGCAAATTTAGTTGCGTAGTCTGTTAAGTTAGATTCTTCTCGCGTAATCTTTGTTGTCATGATAGAGGTAAATTTACAGTAAGTAGGAACGTGAAATCGTGCGTTTGTTCATGAATAGTTTGTAAATTATGTATTGAAATTAAGCCGTTAAATACCAGCAAAGAGATTTTAGACGCAATTGAGCCGCAAATTAATTGGAGACAATAAAATCCCTGAAATCAGTGATTGAAAAAAACTGTAAGCTCAACTATCTTTGGATAAGTCAATTAAAGCTGAATTGATACGGGTCGTTTCGGATTGATCCGGAATGGATAGAAAAGAACATTTATAACAAAGTGTACAAATAAACTTTAAATAGAGCAACAATGATCAAACAATTAATTACAGGCATCCTAACTGTAGCGGTGCTAACGATGTCAAGTTGTGGCTCAGGAACGAAGGATCCTGCGGCATATAACAATTCAATTATTACG
>Ga0308158_10000809_pt1 | contig 41327 bp, 50 predicted proteins | sample PhyBR2_FD_201038 | JGI IMG/M metagenome (GOLD analysis project Ga0308158, IMG submission 201038) | Phyllosphere microbial communities from UC Gill Tract Community Farm, Albany, California, United States - DLSLB.R2 | ecosystem: Host-associated > Plants > Phyllosphere > Unclassified | place: USA... | reverse complement strand
CTACCGGTTCGGCCTGGCTGAACGCTGCGTTACTGGTCTGGAGGGTTTCGACGTGGTGATCAACTTGCTTATGGTGCTGTCGCTGTTTGCCGGGATCGTGTTCTGGCTGAAGACCGACCGCGCCGCCACCGATTCCGACCATTGGGATTGCGTGGACGTGGTGCGCCATGCCGAAGCCGTTCGCCGGTTCAAGCGCTGGCGGTTACGTGCGCTGCTGGCGACCATCGCTTATGTGGTTTTCTGGTATGTGGGCGGTGATCTCTGATGCACACCAAAATACAGGTAGCGCAGAGAAAAGGAGGACTGCGCTACACGGCACAGGTAGCAGACGAAAATAATTTTTATAACGTCGGCACCTTCGACACCAGAGCACGGGCAGAGATTGCAGGAAAAATTTTTATTTACTGGTGCATGACTATGACGGAGGTTAACCGGCAAAGAATAAAAAATAATTATTTTCCAGACGCGATCTAGCTTTCCTCTCAATGGCGCTTCCCTACGGAGCGCCTTTTCTTCGTAGTACGCAGCAAACCCGCGCCAGATGGCGATCCCCTACGATTCCGCGCTTCCTCTTAATGTTTTCTAGTTTCTATATATATGTGTAATACAAAAACACGCACATTTTTGTAAAAGTTCCCATGTATAGAATCTTATTTCTTTTAGTAGGAAAGATAGGAAATAAAGAAAAGAAGACCGGAATCAACCACTTACTTTCCTCAGATTAGGTAATAGCAATGTGAGGAGTATGTGAGGATGTAGGAAATAGCAGGATAAGGCAGCAATAGGAGGCATACATAAGACTTTCGGCGTGGTGCGTGAGGCGGTTTTCTTCCCGCACACACGCGAGGCGTTATGTGAATCCCCATATCGATCCCGGCAATAGAAACAAGTTGCAATGTCTGGCCAATAATCCATAATGCAGAACACCACACAACGAACGGAGCAAGTAGTAATGGAGCAAATCAAGCGCACGCCCGAACAGCAGGAGTTTTACGACATGGTTATGGCGCACCTTCGCCAGCGCTTTCCTGATGGCTGTGAAGCGTGCCAGCCTCGAATCGTAACCGTTGCATTCAGCAACACCGGCAACAGCCCCGCCACAGGTTTTTGTTCTGCCTGTCTGGCCAAACATTCCAAAGCGGGTTTACCCTGGGCGAATGCTGAAATCATCCGCCGCTTTGTTAAACGTCACGGAGGCAAAGCCTAATGCGATTCCCTACCCTATCCCCCGGCGAAACCGTCCTGCGCTATGAGAGCATTCAGCTATTGCGCGGCTCATGGGGAACCGGCATTACAAACCGTGTAATCGTGACGGAAACCGTGGCCAGAGTGACCGCTACACAGGCCGTAACCGAAAGCGGCCTGCGCTTCACTCTGCGAGACGGAACGATCATCGGCATGGCAGAGCGTGGAGGCGTTTACCCTGTCGGCTACGTGGACAAGTTCGCCCGCAACGCGATGGAAGCCCGCCCGATGGAGCCAACAGGGGCCGCCCGTGTGCAGCAGCTGCACGACGTGGCCAAATCTCTGCAGGCGTTTGACGTGTCGTTTAGTAAGTTCGACAAAGGCGGCCTGAAACTTATCCGCCACGTTCTGCAGACGCACGGAAATGTTACCGGCGCGGCTATGCTGGTGGCCGTTAAAGAGCAACTGGATCAGCTGATGGAAGGATTTAAACCATGATTATCTGCGGATTAATTTTTATCGGAATGGTTTTTGGCGCAGGCATGGCCGCAATCTACTGGCGCGGCGTGGCTGACGAATCGAAGACGCTACGGCAGGCACTGGAACAGGCGAACGCAGCCACCAGCGCAGCGAACACCATTATCGACGTGCAACGCGCACAGATGGAAATCCAGCAGCAAACGATCCAGTACGCCCGGCGGGAACTGCAGGCTATCCAGGAGGAACACTGGCCGCTGAAGCAGCAGGCCGCCACCAACAAAGCCTATGAGGGGAACCGCCCATGAAAGTAATCAGCGAACGCGCATTACGTGAAATGTTACGTAACATGCAAAGCAAAGTAACGTGCATTCAGCGGCCTGCCCTGGACGATTTCGAGCGCGGAGCGGAACAGCTGCAGGTAATTGACCTGGCTGATCTGCTTCCGGATGAAGCACAAATTCAGGCAGAAGCAGGCGGCTATGGTTCGGTAATGACGCTGCAGGAAAAAGCTATTTTCGCAGCGGGGGCCGCATGGGTGAGACAAACGGCGCTGAACAAACTGGAAGGGTGCGACAAATGAAATTCGAGAACGCAGCAATCGTAATGACCGACAGCGACACCGGCAAACCGTATGCCCGCCCGCTGTCTGCGTGGGAACTGAACCTTGTGCTGTCGCAGCTGCAGGCGCTGGACGGCGGAGCACTCAAAGCGCGGGAGATCGCCCCGTTCGTGCTGCACAGCGTCGGCGTGTCGCCACAACAGGCGCAACGTATCGCAGAGAAGCAGGCAGGGCTGCAACAGGCTGCCCGGCAGGGGGTGCAGGCGTTCGAAGATATGGCCCATGCTCACAGAGTCGCGGGATTGTTAGAGGCTGACGCGCCGCGCACCGTGAAAGGCACCGGCAAGATCCCCGGCGGAGTGCAGCAGATTGCAAAGCCGCAACCAAAGATTAAGCCCGTCGAAGCGGAGGTGTTGGAAGCCGCCCGCCAGCCGTGGCAAAAGCATTGCCCGCACAACGAACACTATCACGGGCGCTGTCAGGTCTGCGGCCACAAGGTGAAACCATGACAGAGAAACAGCACCCATTCGACGCCCCGCCAGATGCGCGGGCGGTCTGCTATCAGTGCGGCCACGTAACCGGCCAGCGTTATAGCCACGAATACCAGACCATGCACTGCGAGAATTGCCAGGCGGAACAGTGCGAACGTGTGCGCTGCAGAGGCTGCGGCAGAACCTGCACCCGCCCCGAAGGCGCGCACTACTGCAGTGGCAGCCGCTACACACCAGATAACCCGGAGGGGCGCTAATGGCCAGAGCTAAACGCATCCCGCATTGCAGGCTGTTGCCCGTGGCGCTTATCCGGCCCGGCATGATGGTGAGCGCCGTACCGATTGAGCGCGGACTATCCGGCCAATCCCCGCGCCGATTCTATGACGTGGTGCGCGTGCGGCCAGACGCTGACGCGGGGTTTATTTGGGTTCGGCGCATCATGGGCTACGGCAAAACCAAAGAGACGCTACACGCCAGCAACGATCGGCTGCTGGTTCGCATCGGCCAGCGTTCGAAGCGCGTAAAGAAACAAGTTGCATAATCCCCGGCCAGCCATTACGCTGGCCATCCTTTACCACACAAGAGCAGGAGACAATCGCGCATGAGCGACAAAAGCGTTTTTAAATCTGACGTGGCCAACGTCCAATACGGCGACGTGGCCAAAGTGCCAAAGTTTGAAGTGGCCAGCCTCGCATCAGACGGCGTAACCGTGCTGACCGCCACGGCCAAACCAGAGAAGGGCAAGAAATTTGCCGTCCTACTGCTGGGAACCATGCACAAAGACGACAATCCGCTGGATTTTGATCTGGATTATCACCTACGGGATTTGGGCTATGTTCGCGCCGACGACGTGCGCAAGCTGCTGGACTGCGACGACGTGGATCACGTTATCGAATCCGTCTGCGAATTGCTGGGCGAAGATCTGCCAGGCGAACCCGTAGTTCCCGCCATCGACACCGACGACAAAGAACAGGACAACGCAGAATGAACCAGAACGCGAAGAAGCGCCCCCGCGATAATCGCCACTTATCCGCGCAACAGTTGCCAACCGCCAAAGCCAGCCCGGTAGCCTGCAGCGTCCAGCAGGCCATCCAGCGCGACCCGTTGCAGGCAATGCCCGGCGAAGAAGCGGCGCAGCGTAAACACCCGGTAATGCACGCTATCGATCTGCTGATTAACTACGACGTGGACGAAGGATGGGAAGACCGGGCGGATGAGCAGGCCACCTATAACGAAGCAGGCCGCCAGCTGCAGACCTACCACGCGGAACAGATGGGGGCGCTACAGCAGGCCAGCGGCAGAGCGGAAGAAAGCACCCGGCAGCTGTCGGAGCTTATCGAAGACGTGGCCGAAATGCTGGACTTTGACCTGAACGATCGCACCGCCGGGGAAATGCTGGAAGTGCTGCGCGACAGGCTGAACCCGCCCACGCCGCTAACCGTGGACAATGAGTATTTGCCAGAGGATTTAGACGACGGCAACTGGCGCAGATTGCAGCAGCCGCAGGCCGGGAAACCTGCGGTAGCACCAGACGAACACGCAGCGATTAAGAACATGCACGCAGTTTGTACCGTGCTGGCCAAACACTTTGGCGATGATCCGGCAGTGACCTTCGAGAACGCCGCCGGGCTGGTGCAGCAGATTACTGACGCGTGCGATAAGATGCACGCCACCGCACAACAGCAAACGCGAGAGCTGCGGGAGTATATCGATCCCAATGCCCTGCGCCAGCTGGTAGCGGACTTTGGCGGCGGTCTGGTGGATAACCCGCTGGAAGTGCTGCGCGAAATCCTCACCAACCTGCAGAAGAACCAGCAGCCGGAAGGCTGGGCGGAGAACGCGCAGATCCTTGTGGAAAGCAACAAACGCTATGAAAATGCGTTGGCCGCAATGCGCAACGTGATGAGCCTGGTATGATGGAAGCCGCCGCCGTGACGAAATTAGATATCGGTGGCGGCCTTCGGGCCGTCCTGAAAGCGCGAGGCGTTTCGATTCGCTCTTTCGCTGCGTCTGTAGGAGTGAACGACAAAAGCCTGCACGAACAGCTGAAGCGTAACCGCATCCTGTTGGCGTCCCTCGAACGCTGGGCGTATGCGCTCGAAATGCTGCCGTCGGAACTGCTGCGCGAAATGGAGTTGGCCAGCATTAAAAAACAAGTTGCATCCGCACAAGTTGCAGCGCATACTGCAGTTACACCACACAACACACGGGATTAAATAGCATGAACAACACAGCAGCGGCAGTACCACCAATCAAAGCGGGCAACGTCGTGAAACGCACTATCCTGCGCCACCAGCATAAAATCGTTTGGGTTGGCGCTCCGCTGCTGGGCCTCGCAGTTTGGGGCATGGCAATTGCTGGCGCGATGATGTTATGGCGCTGATTAAGCAGCTGGAACAAAGCGACCGCATCCAATTGGGTGCGGTTTTTGGTTTGGTAGAGCGCATCGTGCATTACGGCGGCGCGTTCGATGTGCGGATCGCTATCCGCCAGGCTAACGGCGAATTGGCATGGGTTGGCGCGAACTACTCTGATTCGTGTAAGCGCCTGAGAGCCACGCAGAGCGACGCAAACACAAACCCCGTGCGTATGTACTCCGATATACGCGAACGTCCAATGGCGGCCAGATAGCCGCACGAATTTCACAGGACAGAACATGGCAACGAAAGTAAAAGCAATTATCCCGGAAGGCGAAGCCGTCCAACTGCAGATCGATATGCACCATTCAATCCCGCGTATTCACGTCCCGGCCAAAGCGCCAACGTGGTTCCGTAATTGGGTTTACGAAGCGGAAAAAGAGGGCTACTACTTCCGGTTTGGTTATGTTCCGCTGCAAGGCCCACGCGGCAATCACTGGATGACCGGCGCGACTGCAGGCAGCTGGATTATCCGTGGCAACGACGGGCAGATCATGGCAATACCGCCTGAACATTTTGAATGGTTTTATAATCGTACCGAAGAGGATCAGCAGCATGAGAACCGCAGCCGCTAACCACATGAAGAACACCCCGACTCACGGCTACCATGAAACCTACGAAGACCCGGACAGCTTCCGAACAGTGCGCCGCGTATGGTTCCAGCCGAACGCCGAATTACCGGGCCGCTGGCTGACGCTGGATCAATGGGCTAAAGTGTACGACGATCCGCTAACAGACCCGGCTGATTTACTTCACGGCGGGGATTAGCAACACTGGCGGGGCGCAATGAGCGCCCTGTTTTTATATCTGATGGAGTGATCAAGATGGCTGACGAAAAAGAAACTACCAACACCAGCACCGACGCGAAAGGCAACGAAGTTAGTAATACCGGCGTCCCTAATAGCCAGCTTCACCACGGCTTCCGCGAGAACCACGAAAACCCGGATAATGGCCGCGTTGAAACTCGCGTCTGGTATCACCCGGAAGGCGTCGAAGGCGAGGGCCGCTGGCTGTCTGCTGCAGAGTGGGACGACGTGAACCGCAGCCCGCTGTCGTCCGAAGTGCTGAACGAAGATGGCAAGCGCCGTTACAAGCTGGTGAAGGGCGTAACCGCAGTGCAGGCAGACGGCACCGAAGAGAAGCCCGGCGATTATACCGTTACTTTTGAAGCCACCGGCAAAAGCGTGACTATCGACGCACAAACGTTTGATCTGTCATTCGCCCCGGCCAAAGAGATCGGCTTAGAATGAGCCAGAGCGCAAAGCCGCAGGACGGCAGCACCGTTACCGGGTATCGCACGTTAAGCGACGGCGACATTCAGCAAATGAACACGCTAAAAGCGGCCAGCCGCCATTTTATCAGCCTGCTGGAGACTGCCGCAGAGTCTGGCGCTGATCCTCGCTGGGTGGCGCGTGCGCGTTCGGCTATGCAAGACGCGTGCATGTTCGCGTGTCGCAGCGTGACTAAGCCGGACGAAAGCTGTTAAGCTGCTGGCGGAAACTTATGCTTGTGTCCTGACAGTCCTCAAAGCCCCGCCGTCCTGATAAACGCGGGGCTTTTTTATTGCCCGCACGCCACGTAATATCCGCCTGGCCGGAATGGTGCAATACTCATTGCAGGGAAGCCAAATAGGATTACGACGATTTAATCAGGGGGCGAAAGTATGCGACAAGATGGAGGCGGGTTTGGGGGCTATGTGTGGGCCGGGCTAACGGCCATACTTTCCAGCCTGACCCCGCAAGATGTTATGTTCGGGTTAGGTGCGCTGGTAACGGCGGTACTCGGATTGCTGACCTACATTTCCAACGACAGGCGCAACCGGCGGATCGCTGCAGCAGAGGAAGCGCGGGTGGAGCTGATTAAAAACTATTTCAACCGTCACGCGGAAGACGCACCCGCACGCAGCCGGGAAACGCTCGACGCGATACAGGAAATCGAATCATGAACAACCCACGGCTAAGGAACAGAATCGCCGCCGCGATCGCTTCAGGCGCTACCGGTCTGGCTATCGCTACCGTGATGATCGGCAGCGGTAACGACGGGTTAGAAGGGATCGAGCACTACCCGTACAAAGACGTTGTAGGCGTCACGACGGTTTGTTATGGCCATACCGGCAAAGATATCGTATGGGGCCGCTACTACTCCACCAGCGACTGCGACGCGCTGCTAAAAGCCGACCTGGTGAAAGTATCAAAGCAAGTTGATCCGCTGCTGAAAGTCACCACCACCGAACCGCAGAAAGCGGCGATTTACTCTTTCGTCTACAACGTGGGGATCGGTGCCTTTCGTGATTCAACGATGCTTCGCTACATTAACCAGGGCGATATGCCCGCAGCGTGCGACCAGTTGAAACGCTGGGTTTACGCTGGCGGGAAAAAGTGGAACGGGTTAATATCTCGCCGGGACGTAGAAAAGCAGGTATGTGAATGGCAAGTGCAACCGGTAAAATCGTTGCTGTCGTCGGAGTCTCGATCGCTGTCGTGGCGTTTGCCTGTTTTCTTACGTGGAAGCAGACAAACACCAGTTGGCGCGCTAAATGGCTGGAACGTGACAGAGCGGACTTAAGAGAGCTGAAGGCGAACGCGGAGAAGAACGCCGCGCAGGAACACGCCTGGCAGAATCAATTTGCGGCACTGGATGCTGATTATCAACAGAAACTAAAGGCGGCGCAGAGTGAAACGGATCGTAATCTTGCTGAGTATCGTAACGGTATTAAGCGGCTGCGCGAAAGATTCACCTGTACGGCCCGCAACATGCCCGCAGTTGCCACCGCTTCCGGCGTCCGTGATGCAGCCACCAGCTGCGGACTACAATCAAACGATGTCGAATTTCTTATTCGATACGCCGGAAGCGCAGAAGCAACCCGGCAGCAATTAATCGCAGCGCAGAAACTTTTAGCCGCGATCTACGCTAAACAGCCTCATTAGCCTGCACCAGTTGCAGGCTTTTTTATTGCTGGTCATAATCCTGCCTTAACCATGTACGCCATGAGAACAGGGATCAGCAATGCCAAAACACGCCACGCGCACCAGTTTCACTAAGCAGCGCCAACCGAAAAAAGAATATCGCCACACTGGCGAACGCGCCCGCACACGCCTTTTACGCGCTATGGCCAACGTCACGCGCAAGATCACCAACCCGGATGGCACGCAGTCAGAAATTTATATGACGGAGGATGCTTATCTGGAAGAGGTTGTGAAAGCCTCATTCAGCGACGGCAAGCTGATGAAAGAGCTATTCGCCCGGCTATCCCCGGCGGCTAAATCTCTGGCCCCGACCGTAGCGATCGACTTCCCGGAAAACGGTACGCCGGTTCAAAAGATGGAAGCCGTGCTAAAGGCCGTCACCGATGGCGAGATTTCGCCGGACGTGGGGATCACCATTACCGCCATGATTAAACAAACCGTGGACGTTAACGAGGTAACAGAGCTTATGGATCGCATGGCCAAACTGGAAGAAGCGATCCGCGCCAACGCCGCAGAGAAGGCCGCAGGGAACGCTAATGGCTAAACGTGCGCAGTTATTTAACCGGCTGGAGCGGGCAGAAGGTAACAGCATTCGCCTGGCGGAATCGTCGGAATCAGTGATCGGCGTCTACCGGCCCCCCAACAAAGAGACGGGCGAAGAAGGCCCGCAGCACTGTTACAACCTTAAAAAGCTGAATGGCGAATGGGTAAAGACCATCGAAAACCATACGGCCACCATTCCCGAAAAGCTGGTGCCTATCCTCAAATCCCGGACGCGCTTTAACATCATTGTGGGCGGGCGCGGTTCGGGTAAATCGGTATCGGTTCACGATATCGGCCTGATCGATATGGCTGATTTGGGCGCTAAAGGGCTTTTCCTGCGCGAATATCAGGCCGACATTAGCGACTCAACGCACAGCCTGTTAGCGGCGGAGATTGGCCGCCTGAACATCAAAGGGGCCAGAGTAACCGAATCGACGATCGAAACGGTACGCGGGGGCAGGGCGCGCTTCCGTGGCATGGCCAGAAACCCCGACGGCCTGAAATCTGCGCACGGCTTCCACTTCTTCATGATGGACGAAGCGCAGAGCGCCAGCGAAGACAGTTTGAAGAAACTCACCCCGACCATGCGAAGCAACGGCGGGCGGATCTTTTTCATCGGGAACCCCGGCAGCAGCGAAGACCCGTTTTCGAAACGCTTTATCGTGCCGTTCCTGAATGACCTGTTAACCAAAGGATTCTACCAGGACGAATTACACACGGTTGTTTTTATCAACTACACCGATAATCCGTGGTTCGATGAAGGCATGGAGTCAGAACGCGCATGGGATGAAGCCAACCTATCCCGCGCAATGTACCGCCATATCTGGCTGGGCGAGTTTAACGACAGCGTTGACGATAACTTTATCAAAGTGGAATGGTTCGACGCTGCGATCGATGCTCATAAAAAGCTGGGCTGGAAGGCTACCGGCGCACGTTTGGGCGCGCTCGACCCGGCAGACCACGGCGAAGACAGCAAAGCCTACGGAGAGCGCCACGGCAGCGTAGTTACGTTTATGAAGGATTGGCACGAAGGCGACGTGAACGACTCCGCCGACAAGGCTATGCGCTGGGCGATTGAACATGGCGTTAACGGCTTTTCGTGGGATGCCGTCGGGATGGGTGCAGCACTGCGCCGACAGATTACAGATGGCTTTAGCGGTACTGGCGTTCTGGTGCAGGCGTTCACCGGCAGCGAGTCGCCACGCTGGAAAAAACAGCATTTCCAATCGACCGCATGGACGCATGTAAAATCCACCTCTACGCCCGAAGGTGACAACGTTCTGACGTGGGAAGACGTGGTGGCTAACAAACGTTCGCAGGCTTATCTGCTGCTGATGGAGCGCTTTTTCAACACGTATCGGGCTATTGTTAAAAAAGAATATGTCGATCCGGATGAAATGATCAGCCTCGATAGTGAAGGTATCGGCGAACACCTGGCCAAACTGCGCGCAGAGTGCTGCCGCTTACCGCGCAAGCGTAACGCAAACCAGAAATTTGACGTTATGGACAAAAAGACGCTGCGCAGTAAATACAAAATCCCTTCGCCCGGTATGGCGGACGTGCTTTCAATGCTAATGTTACCGCCTGAACAGGACTGGCGGCCAGAGCACGACTATTCAACGCTGGAAATCGGTTCAAACTACTAACAGGAGCGGCGGCAATGGCTGACGAAGAAAATAGCAAGGCGTTGAAGGGTAAAGACTTCGATCAATGGCACGTTAAAGCACTGCGCGATTTCGATAACGCTTTCGGCGGTGCTGAAGCCATGCGAAAAGAAATGGTGGAAACGCAGCGCTTTGTGCGCATCCCGAAGGCACAGTGGGAAGGCTCGACAGTGGCGGGCTTTGAGTTTGGCGGAGAACGCTTCGACAAATACCCTCGCTTTACGCTTAACAAGGTGGCCAAAGAGATTAAACGCCTTGTCGGGGAGTACCGGCGCAACCGTATCAGCACCAAATTCCGCCCCACGGATTACAACAGCAGCGAAGAGTTAGCGGATAAGCTGAACGGCAAGCTGCGTGCGGACATGCACGAAACGCAGGGCGGCGAAGCGTTAGACAACGCCTATGATGAAGGGCTGGCGGGCGGTATGGGCTGCTTCCGTCTGGATGCGCCTCTGGTGGATGAGTTCGACCCCGGCAACAACGATCGCCGCGTGGGTTTTTACCCTGTTTACGACGCGGCCAGCTGCGTGTTTTTCGACCCCAACAGCAAAAACTACGATCGCTCGGATGCGTTATGGGCTATCGAGATTTTCAGCATGGATAAAGATTCTTTTGATGAGCAGTACCCCGGCAAAGACCGCTCACCGATGGATCACCAGGACGGATCGAATTTCGATTGGAACCAGAACGATTTAATTTATGTGGCGCGCTATTACCGAATCCGCGTAGAGCCGACCACAATCACGGAGTATGAAAACACCGTAACCGGCGACAAGGCGATTTACGATAACGAACAGCTGGCCGACGAAGACTTGCAAGAGCTTTTAGCCGACGAAGTGTTTAAAGCCGGTAAATCCCGCAAGGTTAAACGCCGTCGCGTCTACTGCGGCATTATGTCCGGTAAAGAATGGCTGGAAGAACCAGAGCGCATCCCCGGCAACTATATCCCGCTGGTGCCGTTTTACGCTGACCGCGCCTTTGTGGATGGACAGGAACGCATCAAAGGCCATGCAACTGACGCGCTCGACGCTCAACGCCTCGAAAACCTGATGGTTTCCATGCTGGCAGATACTGCGACGCAGAGCAGCGGCGATAATATCCCGATCGTTGACGTTGAAATGATCCCCGGCAACCTGATGCACCACTGGAGCAACCGCAACGTTAAGCGCCCGGCGTTCCTGCCTATGAAGTCGCTACGCGATAAAGACGGCAACGTTGTAGCGCCTGCAGCAGTTACGCAGTTTACGCCGCCGACGCAGATCAGCCCTGCATTAGCGGCCCTGCTGCAGTACACAAGTATGACCATCCCGGATATTACCGGCAGCAGCAACGTGCAAAACATTCCGTCGAATATCGCTACCGATACGATCGATGCGCTGTTTGAGCGTCTGGACGGGCAATCGTTCCTGTATATGGATAACCTGGCTAAATCGCTCAAACATGCCGGTAACATCTGGCTGGCGATGGCCCGTGAAGTTTACGGCAGCGATAAGCCGGTTCGTATCGTCGGCGAAGACGGAACGGATAGCGTGACACTGCTGGAAGGCAAGATTTACGACAAAGAGACGAACCAGCAAATCGGCCTGGACGATCTGAGCGTGTCGAAATTCGAAGTCACCAGCGACGTAGGCAAATCCTATGCCACTGGCCGCCGTATGCTTGCCGACAAGCTGCTGCAGCTTCTGCCAATCGTTCCGCAGGGTACGCCGCAGCAGTCTATCGTGCTGGGTATGTTGGTTGATGCGCTCGACGGCGAAGGCATGGAAGACTTTAAAAAGTGGAACCGCAAACAGCTGATCGCTGCTGGCGTGGTGCAGCCGCAGACCGAAGCCGAAAAAGCCGCGCTGCAGCAGCAACAGGAAGCCGAAGCGCAGCAGGCACAGCAGCCAGACGCCGAAATGATTGCCGCGCAGGGAATGCTGCTGGATGGACAATCGAAGATGGCCAGAGCGCAAACGGATCAGATGAAACTTCAGCTTTCCGCGCAGGAGCTGGAAGGTAAACAGCGCCTGACAGACGCGCAGGTTGTAAAAACCGTAGCAGAAGCGCAGAACATCGATCACAAAGCGGTACTGGATGCGCTGGCACTACTCACCAAATACCAGCAACAGCAGGAACAGGCGCAGCACCAATCGGCGGATCAGCTTCTGCGCGCTCAACAGCAGGGGCATAATCAGGGTATGGATTTAAACGGGAGTCTTTTAAATGCGAATGAATGAGCTTAATCAGGTTGGCCAGCTGTCGCCGAATGACCTGATCCTGATGTGGAACGGTTCGCAGAACAGAACCGCGCCGTTTTCACTGGTGACGGAGGCGGCACGCGATGCCGTCTTTGCACTAATCAACATGCCAGGCGGATTAAGTGGGTTAGGCGCGGCAGCTTCGGGTAAAAACTCGGATATTACCGGCCTGTTAGGTATCACCACCAGCAGGATCGCCACCGACTTAAACACTGTTGACGCTACCGGCTGGTTTCTTACCGGCATTGCCGCAGCGAACCAACCCGAAAATAAACAGTTTTTGGTATGGAATCAGCAGGGCGACACGAACAATATCGCGCAAATGGCCATTTCGCTGGATTCCGGCAAAATGTACACGCGAAAACGTTCGGTGCCTGCTGGCCAGAGTGCGCCGGTTTGGTCTGGGTGGAAAGTGCAGCTGCAGGCCGGGGATGTTACTACCGACACGATCGGGGCTGGCGCTACCGGCAAGCAGCTGATCGCCGCCGCAACTGCAGCAGCTGCACGAACGGCGCTGGGGGCTACGACGACCGGCAGCAATCTGCTGATGTCTGCAGACGCGGCAGGCGCACGAACCGTTATTGGCATGAGCACCACCGGCAGCAATATCGCCACGGCCGCCACGCAGCTGGACGCAATGACGGCGATCGGTATGTCTACTTTTGGGCGGCAGGTAGTCCAGGCGGCTGACGCAACCGCGTTACGCGTGCTAACTGGCATGGTGGCCACATGGCGCGCCCTGACTTCGACAGATACCCCAAGTGCGGATATGCAGACTGCAGCACAAGGCGCTATGGGCTTCACCGACACCGGAAAGGCATTGGTAGCCGCTGCGGATGCACCAGCAGCACGAACCGCTATTGGCGCACTGGCGGACGCTAAAGCCACCAGCACAGTGAGGGGCGGCGTTCTGCTGGCGTCGGCACAAACAGATCTTACCGCAGCACCAACACAGGATGATTTTAACGGCCTATTGGCCAAACTTCGAACGGCGGGCGTACTCGCCACAGCGTAAAACACCGGCCCGCCTTGCGCGGGCTTCTTTTTGCGCTTAATATTCCGACGTGGCCATTCTTCCGACGCCCCCGAAGTGCGTAACTTTGCGTAATACAGGAAAAAACAGAATGCACACCACAGACAATCAGGCAGAGAACGACCAGACCAATAACGGGTTATTCGACGGTATGGATAACGGCGGAGCAGTTGATAACGACGCTTACGGGCAGCCGGAACAGCAGCAGAAGCCAGACACCACCGACGAAGAAAACGACGGTTCCGATGATAACGATCAGGGCGAAGAAGGCGGCAAACAGCCCCCGGAAAGCACTGAAGACGAAGAAGAGGAATTTTATTGGGATGGTGAAGCGCTGGCATCGCCGACCAGCACCACGGATGAAGGAGCAGACAGCGACACGCCGCTGGTTAAACAGCTTCGGCAGACGATTAAGGATCAGCGCGCTAAAATGCGCGACATGGGAGTACAAGCGCCGACCGCACAGCAGCAAGCGGCGGCACCGGCAACGCTGCCACCTTACCCGACGATGGCCGATGATGGGATTGATTACGACCCCGACATTTTCCAGGCGAAAGTTAAGGAATGGCACGAAACCGAAGCCCGCGTGAAGGCACAAACGGAACAGCAGCAGCGCGCACAGTCTGAGCTTCAGAGCCGTTTCGACGAAAGAAAGACCGCGTATAAAGATCGCGTGGCTTCTTTGAAGATTCGCGGGTATGAAGACGCCGAAGAGTTTGTGGCAGGAGAAGTTAGCCGCGAAATTCAGACAGCACTTATTTTGCACGCCGAAAGGCCGGAATTTGTTGTTTTAGCGCTAGCGCGTAATCCGGATCTGTTGAAGAAGGCAAAAGAGATTACGAACCCTGTAGAGCTGGGCGTGCTGATCGGCAAAGTGGAGGCGAAAGCCAAAGCGTTACCGAAAGGTAAAAGCACCGCTAAAGGCGCACCGGCTAACCCTCGCGGGGGTGGAAACGGGCAGCTTCGTGATCTGGATGCTGAATTGGATAAAGCAAGAAATTCCGGCGACTATACCCGCGTGATTCAGCTTCAGAAGCAGAAAGCCGCAGCCGCCAAAAAGTAATTAAAATCGCTATCGGGAGCGTTGAAGAATGGCCAATCAGTTAACCAAAGATTTAGAAATTATGTTCGAAAACTACGTTACGGCCTTCGAAGCCTCTAACGTAGCGTCGCGGGAAGCCGCTAAATTCCGTCCGGACGACACCGCCCTGCAGCGTGCTGGCGATGTGTTCTACCGTCCGCAGCAGTACCACATGGAAGTAGTCGAAGGTCTGGACTTGACCGCATACGACGGCACTCAACTTGTGCAGCGTATGGTGCCGACCGTGCTTAAACAGCCGCAGAACATCCTTTACAAACTGGATGCCCGCGAAATGCGCGACCCGGAACACAAGATCCAAGCCGGTAAAGCTGCAGGCCAGCGCCTTGCTGCTAAAATCGACTCCGATCTGGCCGACGCAGTAGCCGCACGCGCTACCAACGTCGTAACCGTTCCGCTCGGCTCGACTAACAAAGGCGATGACATTTGGGAAGGCGCGGCGACTGTCGATGCGCTTATGCTGTCGTTGGGCGTGCCGTTGGGCGTCTCACGTAAAGCGTTCTTTAACCCGTTCGACTACAAAGAAATCGCCAAATCGCTGGGCCTGCGTAACTTCTCTTCTAAAGAGAACATTACCGCCTACGAAAAAGCGCGTATTCCGGGCGTTGCCAGCTTCGACAGCTTCCGCACCGACTACAACGGCACCGTAGCGGCGGCAACCTCTACCGCTATCACGCTGGGCGCACAACCGGCGCATAAAGTCACTGCGATGGATATCAACGGCACGCCGACCGATAACCGCCAGGACTCTATCACCGTTTCCGCTGCAGGTCTGAAAGTGGGCGATGCGTTCACCATTGCGGGCGTTAACAGCGTTCACATGATTAAAAAGACTGATACTGGCCGCCTTCAGACTTTCCGTGTTTTAGCGGTATCTGGCACCACGGCAGTTATCAGCCCTAAAATCCTGCCGCTGAACAACGCAGACGTTGCCAGCCGTCCGTATGCGAACGTAACCGTTAACCCGGCTAACGGCGCAGCCCTGACGCTGCTCAACACCCGTGGCGGCCCTGTCGATTCGTTCTGGTCTGAAGGTGCCGTAGAGCTGATTTACGCGAAACTGGCATTCCCTACCGGACAAGGCCCGCAAGTTATGACCGCGAAGACAGAGCAGGGCGCTACCCTGATTATGTCCTACGGCTTCAACCACATTTCCGGCGTCACTACCGCACGTTTCACCACGCTTTACGGTACAAACGTTCTGGTGCCAGAAATGACCGGCATTCTGATCGCTAACCAGTAATCGGCGATTAGCGTTACATTAAGGGGGCCACTTGTGGCCCTTTTTTCTTGTCTGGAGATCAGCAAATGATTACAGGTAAATCTATCCGCACAATCGAACCTATCCGGGGCGTGCGTGCTGGTGGCTTAACACGAATTGCCAGCCGCCTGGGTAATCTGGCACCGATTGATTTAACCGCTGCAGATCTCGATCAGCGCGTTACCTACACAGGCCCGGCGCATTACTATTGGGCGCAGAACGGAAAATTAACGCTATCGGCTGCGAATGAATGGCCACGCGAATGGATCGACGGAACGCTGCGCGGCAGGCATGAGCCAGAACCGGCGATTACCAACTGGCAGGTACTTAACCGGGCGGATGTGCAAAGCACCAACGTAGTAGGCGACCAGCTGACGCGAGACGCTACCGGCGCGCCGGATGGGGGCGCTATTGGCCGTATGCCTGTTGCTGCGGATAGCTACACAGTAACGCAGGATATTAATAACGTAACGCTGGTGCCGCTCACCGCGTACAACCTGACAGCGGGTAAATGGTCACGCATTGCAAACCCCGGCACCAACACAGCTTCCGGCAAGATCAGGCTATGGCTGGGGCGTAATGCTGCTAATGGCCAGCCCGCGCTATATCTGACGCAGGGCGGCAATCTGGCGGTGCGGGATTGGGTGTTTAGCTGGTTCGCCAAAGGCAGCGAAGACGGCCAGACCTTCGCAACCGGCTTCGGACAGATTGAGCGTGAAAACTATCCGTTCGCAACGTCGCCGGTTATCAACGAAACGACGGCCTACACTTCCCGCGCTGCGTCTGCCGTAACCGTGGCCAAACAGCAGGGCGCAACCGGGATCGTCGTGTACTACACCGACGGCACGAATAAAGCCTATAGTTTCGGGGCGGCCACCAGCGTTACACTGTCTATGGCTGGCGCGCACTGGTCTGCGCGTTATATTTCTCGCATTGAATACAGGTAGATAAATCATGGCAAAAGTAACAGTCGGCCCGGCGTGGCAGGTATTCACCGACGGCACAACCAACGGGATTTTATCAGCCCCCGGAACAATTTTATTGTATATTGGCGCGGCAGCCCCCACGCAGGCCGATGCCGGTATCCCCTTCACGAATGAAAAAATTCAGGTAGGTAGCCCGGCTAAATCGTGGATTCGCAGCCATGATTTAAACGCTGTAGACGGCGTAATGTTCACATTCTGACAAAAGGTAAATCACCATGAACGAAGCACAGACTATGCTCTACCGCATTGGCTCAATGATCCAGTGCGGCCCTTACTCACTCGATCACATTACGGTTAACGATGCCGACATTAAAGCCACGCTGGCGCAGGGTTGGTATCTGACTCCGAAAGAGGCATTCGACGCCGACCAGGCGGAAAAGGAAGCCCGTGCAGAGCAGGAAAAGGCCGACCGCGAAGCAGAGCAGGCCCGCGCACTGCAGGCGCAGATCGATGCAAACAACGCGGCTATTGAAGCGGCCAGCCAATCCGGTAACGGCACCGCCACCAATCCGCGTACCCGCAAACCGAAAGCCACCAAAAACGATCAGCCAGGCGATTTAGGCGCAGATCAGACCAACCCGGACGGCACCAACCCGGAAGCCGACGGCGATCAGGAGTAACGCCCCATGCAGACGCAGACCAAAGAAGCGGTAGTGTTACGGGCCTTGCGTCGTGCAGGGCTGGCGAGTAGCGCCATGCTTCTGGCACCAGAACCGGAAAGCGTGGCCGATGGCCTGCAGGATCTGGAAGACATGATGGCAGAATGGGAAGGTAACGGCGTTCTTACGTCGTATCGCTTCACCGGCAGCCCTTCGCCGCAGCCGTCTGAAGAAAGCGGCCTCGTTGATTGGGCGATTGCGCCGGTAGCCAATAATCTGGCCATTCGCATGATGATCGATAACCAGCGCCCGGTTTCGGAAGAGATTAAGCAGCTGGCGCACAACGGCCTCATGATGCTGCAAAGTCGAAATGTCGAAGTGCCAGAGCTGGCGCGCCGCAGTGATATGCCACGCGGCACCGGCAACGGCGGCAGGCGCTACTACTTCGAATCCGACCCGCTCACCGACGGGAACGGCGTAGATTTAGACATTTAATCGCATTCAGGATTATATAAAGGGCTTCGGCCCTTTTTTCTTATGGAGCAAATAGCATGGGACAAACAATCCAGATCCCTTTAGTTTTTGGCGATGGCCGTAGCCGTCGGACGCTCGACTATACGCAGAATTTCCCGGTTAACATGGTGCCGGTCATGCGCGAGATTAAGCAGGCGGCGGGGTATATGCGCAGCTGGTACGGGCTGGAAAAGGTGGCCGACGTTGCCGGGCGTTCCCGTGGCGTGATTTATAACACCTTCGACAACAACGTTTATCGCGTTATGGGCGATACGCTTTACCGTGGCGACAACCGGCTAAACAACATTACCGGCGACAAGCGATGTTCAATGGCTTATAGCCGCACGTCGATCGCAGTGGCCACGGCTGGCGCAATGCAGCTGTATTTATACGACGGAACCATTAAAACGATTACCAACTGGCCCGCCAGCAGCGCCAACCCGACTTCCTACAATTGGGGGCAGGTGCAGGACGTTGTGCGCCTTCGGGGCCGTTATATCTGGAGCCAGGCCAATTCAGATACGTTCTGGATCACCGATATCGAAGACGAAAGCCACCCGGACAGAGAAGCGGCAGCGTACCGTGCGGAATCAATGCCGGATGGGCTGCTGGCGCTACGTGCCTGGCATGATTACGTGTTGTGCTTCGGTAGCTCGACGATTGAGTTTTTCACGCTTACCGGCCAATCGTCGCAGGTGTTCGCCAGCCAACCGTCGTACATGCTCAACGAAGGGATCGCGGGCCAGTGGTGCGTCGCACAGTACGCAGACACCTTCGCCTATCTGACAGGCCCGGCCAGCGGCGTAAACACTGTAAAACTGATGGCGTCCAGCGGTGCCGGTTCACAGGATATCGGGAACAAACAGGTTAAAGAAATTCTGGCGCAGTATTCCGCCAGCGATTTAGCCGGGGCGGTGCTGGAATCGTTCGCCACCAGCGACGGCCAGTTTCTTATCGTGCATCTTCCGAACGAAACGTTAATTTATGACGGCGTGGCGTCGCAGGGTTTAGGCGTTCAGGCGTGGAGCGTGCTTAAAACGGGCGTGGCCAGCGATATTCCGTATCGAGCGATCGATTTTTGCAACGAAGGCAGCACCGTGACCTGCGGCGACAAGCTGGAAAGTTGGAAAGGGCAGATCAGCACCACCACCAGCGGCCAATATGGCGAAGACGCCGAAATGATCCTCTACACCCCGATTATGAATTTCGCGTTAGCCGTGCTCACCGATTTAGAATTGGATGTGTCGCTGGGTGCAGAGAACCCGATTAAGCATATTTTTGTAACGGCTTCCGAAGATGGGATGGTGTACGGCACAGAGCGGCTTATGCGATACGATGACAGAATGCGATTTAATGGCCGGGCGCACATGTTAAAAGTCGGCCGCATCCGTTCTAATGTTACGTTTCGATTCCGCCTGGTAGGACAGGCACCGGCTTATTTATCAAAATGCCGCGTCTTTGCGAGTTAAGGATCACAGATGGCCCTTTTAAACACTTCGTCATTTCCGCCCGGTTCGAGCCGGGCTTTTATTGATGAAATTATCCGCCAGCAAAAGCAAGTTACTGACACCGGCAATCAAGGAAACCAGAACGCCGAAACGTTAACGCAGGTGCAAAAGGCAGTAAACGAACTATCGTCCGCGCTGGAAGGCACTACCGCAACCGCTAAATCTGCGCTGCAGACCGCAAACAGCGCGCAGGAGGCTGCAGCAGCGGCACAGCGCGCCGCGAATAGCGCAGGGAATGGCGTTGGCGACCTGAACATGAACGCGGTGTTAAAGAACGTCACAGACCTGCAGACGGTAGGCGGCCCGTTTGGCGCGTCAAACTTCCGCGTCGGCGGAACGCAGGTTGTAGGCGCACGCGTAGGGGGTTGGCAGCCTGTCACCGGCACACAGGAGCGGGGCGGGATCAATGCCGACCAGACGTTTAACGCATCTGCAGCGTATAGCCAGGCAGAAGCGAACGCGGTAGCGTCCGGGCTGCTGGAAGCGCGCCGGGTTATTGCGGCACTTTACGGGGCAATGGCGGCCCACGGGTTAATCGGATGATTATCAAAATCGTTGAAGACATGCCGCAAATGGTGGCGTTCCTGAATGATCCCGATAATACCGGCGCGCTGGTGGATGAAGGCGACTATTACGGATTGAAGCCGGACGCGCTTTATTTAGGGGTTTATGACGGCGAAACGCTGGCCGGAGTACATGAAGTGCGCCAGTTCTGGCAGAATGTCGTCGAATGCCATTGCGTTTACGGAAAGCACTACCGGGGCCGCAAGGCGCTGGCCGGGCATAAACTCTTTTGCCGCTGGCTTCTCGACAACAACCCATTCAGCAACAGCGTTACGATGGTTCCCGACGAAACCCGACAGGCCCGCAGTATTCTGGCGCTGCTGGGGGCGACGCGGATCGGACGAATGGACGCAGCTTATTTGCGGTATGGCCAGCCCGTCCCGGTTACGCTATACCAGTTAACGCGGCAACAATATGAGGATTTACTACGATGATTCTTTTCGGAATGCAGCCAGAGCGCCGGGAAATGCTATTAAGCGGCTACCAGACCGGCTACCACAAAGGCGGCGGCGGTGATACCGGCGGCAAAGAGCAGGCCAAAGCGCAATCGCAGGCTATTGACCTGCAGCGCGAACAGTTTAACCAGACTACGCAGAACATGCAGCCCTACCTGCAGGCGGGGAATCAGGGGCTGTCGCCGTTGCTGCAGGCTATCACGCAGCAGGGGCAGGGCATTGCAGCGCAGCAGGGCGCGCAGAACAACGCCTTTTCCGCGCTGCAGAACCTTTCGAGCGCCAGCGGCCAAAATAACTTCCTGTCGAATTACTACAATTCCGCAGAGTTTAAGCAGATGGCTTCGCAGGGCCGAAATCAGCAATTAGCGGCAGCAGAAGCAACCGGCGGCCTCGGAAGCACCAGCACAGGAAACGCACTGGCCGCGATCGCGCCGCAGCTGGGGCAGCAAGCCTATCAGCAGCAGCTGCAGAATCAGACGAACCTTTTTGGGCTTGCGCAGGGTAGCCAGCAGAACTATCTGCAGTCGCTGGGGAACTTAACCGGCATTGGCCAGAGTGCTGCAGCGAATCAGGCCGCCGCTGGCCAGAACTATGCGAACAACACCGGCCAGCTGTTGCAGGGTATGGGATCTATTCAGGCGGGCCGCGCTAACCAGCCGTCAAAAGCTGCAGGCGCACTAACCGGCGCTGCTGCAGGTGCGGCTGCCGGAACAATGATTATGCCGGGTTGGGGTACTGCGATCGGTGCGGGCGTGGGCTTACTCGGATCACTTCTTTAAGGGGGATTTATGGCAGGATTTGCAGACGTTCCGCAGCCGATGCAGTACGCGCCGAAAGAAAATTTAGGCGTCGGGTTGGCTAACGCTGTCGGCACCATTTACAGCGGTTACAAACAAGGCGTAGCCGCGCAGGACGCTTCAGAGTTTCAAACCGCTTTCGGCCAGGCATACGCGAAAGGCGATTACAACGCTATGCAGCAGCTGGCTGCCGCGCATCCGCAGCAGTGGCAGACGGTACAGGCGGGAATGACGGCCATTCAGGACAACAACCGGCAGCAGCTGGGCGCGGCGTCGTCTGATCTGTCGCTGGCCGCTGCTACCGGCAACCCACAAGCCGTTATGAGCGTTGCCGAACGCCACGCGCCAGTATTGCAGAGTTTAGGCATTCAGCCGCAGGATCTGGCCACCGCGTTTCAGCAGAACCCGCAGCAGGTACGCCAGTATGCTGACATGCTCGGAGCGCACGCGCTGGGGCCGAAGGATTATTTCACGTTGCAAAATCAGACGCTGGAACAGATCCAGAAAGGCAATTACCAGCAGGGACAATTAGCGTTAGGCGCGCAGCGGGTGCAACAGCAGCAGCAGCAAATCGATCAGCAGGGGCAATATCAGCAGGGCCAGCTGCAGCAGGGTGCGCAGCGTCTTAATCTTGATGCTGAAATGAACCGTATTAAAACGACCGATTTACAGCTGCAACGCCAGATGCAAAAAGGCAAAATGGATCAGGACTACCAGAGCAAACAGCAGGCGAGTTTGCAGGCAAAGCAGCAGCTGGTGGATCAGTATGAAAGCGGCAATAACACGCTGGCCAACATGCAAACCACACTGCAGCAAGTGCAGCAGATCCCGCCGGAAACGTTTAACGCTATGTGGGGCGTGTCGGGGGCTATCAACCGCCGCATTCCCGGAAGCCCTGAACAAGCCGCCTGGCAGAATATCGAACAGATGCAGGGGCAGGCGCGTTTGATGGGCGTTATTGGCATGAAAGGCACTGGCCCGGTATCGGACAGCGAAGGGCAGGCAGCTGCGCGGGCGTATCTGGCGCTGACGCCTGAAACCCCGGCTAAAGCGGCCCGACAGGCAATTAACAACTGGAACGCGGTGTTACAGCGGCAGGCGAAATATCAGCAGGAGCGCGCACCACAGATCGAGCTGTACAAGCAGCAGATCAGCCAGAACACCCAGCAGCAAGCCGCACAATACCAGCCAGGCGCAGCGGCACCCGCTGGCGGCGGTAACGGCGGTGCAGTAAGCTGGGGATCAATGAAATAATCACTTTGTAAGGATCGAAAAATGGATGTGCTGTTGCCGAATGGCCGAACTATTCAAGGGGTGCCAGACGGCACCAGCAAAGCCGAAATTAAAGCCAAAGCGATTTCGAACGGGATCGCCTCGGAGCATGATTTCACCGTAGCCGAACACACTGCGCCTTATGAGGGCGATATCTCTGCAGCAGAACAGGCCAACGGCATTCCGCCCGGCCTGCTTTCCTCTCTCGTTTCCAAAGAATCCAGCGGCGACCCAACAGCGCGCAGTAAAGCGAACGCTATCGGGCTGACGCAGGTTTTACCTACCACGCTGGCCGATATGGGCTATGACGAAGAAGCCGTGGCCAAAGACCCGAAACTGCAGATTCAGGCGGGGGCGCAGTATTTGGGCCAGATGCTGAAAGCCACGAACGGCGATATCGGCAGGGCGCTGACTGCGTATCACAGCGGCTTAGGCAATCTGGCCAAATACGAAAGCGGCGAAAAACAGATGGGGCCGGAAACTGCCGGTTATGCGTCCGATCCTCGCTTTTCGCGTTTCCTCGCACAGCAGCAACCTGCGCAGGCGCAACAGCAGCCAGATAGCGAAGTTGCCCGGCTGGCGCAGGCGACAAATCAGCCATTGCAGGAACCAGCCCCCGACACACCGATCGGCGAACAGGTAGCCGACGCAGGGCGCGGGCTGGCACAGGCAGCGGTAAACGTGGCCAACATTCCGGGCAGTGTGATTAACACCGGTCTGGACGCTGCAGGAGTACCGCGACAGGATCAGGTTATGACGTTGCAGCTACCGGAATCTATGCGCCCGCGCAGTGAAGAAGCCCGTTTAGGCGCTGAAATTGGCCCGTATTTGATCGCAGCACCTGAAGCGGCAGCCGTTCGCGGTGCGCAGCTGGCTGGCGATGCTGCCGCAGGTGCCGGATCAGTTATCCCGCGTGTTGCAGACTTTATCGGGCGTAATCTTCCCGGCGCGCTGGCAGAGAATACCGTGGGCGCACTGGCGCAGAATGCCAGCACCGGCAACCAAAATGGCTTCGGCCCGCAGATTGCACAAGATGCCGGAATTTCGCTGGGTGTTCGTGCGGCTTTGCCGGTTGTGGGCCGTACCGCGCAGGCAGTGCAGCAGGCACTACGCCGCGACGCGCCGGAAGTTACCGCCGCCCGTACCGCTGACGCTGCAGAAGCCGCACCGGCACCAGAAAGCGCCCCGACTGCTGACGCGGGCCAACCGGCCCCGCAGGCTGCGCCAGCCGCACAGAGCGCGCCGAACATCCCGGAAGGCGGCACCAGTGAGGAAGAAGCGTTACGCCGCGCAGCGTTGCGTACAAGCACGCCAGACACCGACCCGAATCTGGCCAGCACGCTGGACGGGCTGAACGTGCAACCGCGTGCGGATGTGCAGGACGCTGCGAACAGAATCGGCCTGGGCGATGATCTGCTGCCGTCTCACCTTTCCGGAAATGAGCAATATCAGGCAGTGGAACAGGCGTTGAAATCCCGTCCGGGCAGCGTGCTGAAAGTGCAGGAAGACCAGGCGATCAGCAAACTGGCCAACCGTGCGGGCGATTTGATGGATGAAGCCGCGCAGGCCGACAGTTCGCTGGCGTTAAGCACGCGCTTTAACAATGAGTTTGATCAGCGCATGAGCGCATTAGAAACGCGAAGCAATCAGCTTTATAAACGCGTTGATAACGCTATGCCACCCGCTACGGAAGTGCAGGCAGATAACGCCGTTTCGCTGCTGGATAAGACCGCCAGCGATTTAGGCGGCTGGGAAAATATGGGAACCGTTGAAAAGAACGTATTTAAAGCGGTAAACCCTGCGGGCGAAAAGCTGCCATCGGGCGAAATGCTGCCGGGTACGCTGACTTATGCGCGCCTTAACCGTGTGCGGCAGGACGTGGGCGCGGCGCTGTACAAAAGCGAGGGTGTTTACAAAGACGGAAACCGGGCAATGTTGAGCCGCATCTATGGCGCGCTGTCGGACGATCAAAAAGTAGCGCTGGGCGACGTTGGCGCACGCCGCGATTTCGAGGTGGCCAACCGTCTGGTAGCGATGCGCAAAAACATGGAAGAAAGAATGGTAACGCTACGTGGCAAGGATTTATCGGGCGATGTGACCCGTAAAGCCTCGCTGGCCATCGCAGGTATGGCACGCGGCGACACGGCGCAATTCCGCCGCCTTTTCGAAGGCAACGGCAAAGCCACCAGCAAAGGCGCTAAACCGCTTGTACAAACCCGTGCGCACCGGCAGCAGCTTATCGCCGACGGAATCCGGGATCAGCTGAGTGCAGGCCGTCGCGGCACAGGCTTTAATGCTGCAGGCTTTGCGGATTGGTACGGCAATTTGCAGAAAAACGGCGGCCTGTCACTTATCGCAAAACACATGCCTGCCGATTTTATGGCGCAGTTGCGCGACCTGCACACGGTAGCCGATGCAATTCGCCAGGCGAAAGGGAAAGAGATCACCACCGGCAGACTTAACGACTTTACCCGCCGGTTTGACCGTGTGAACAAAGCCGCGCAGCTGGTGGCCGACAACGCCACGAAAGCAGGCGCAGCGATTGGCGCGATGGTTGGCCCGTTGGGATCTGCTGCAGGCGTTGCTGCTGGTGGACGTGTTGCACAGGTGGCGCAGCGTTTAGGCGGTGCCGAAGCGTCTGCAGCAGCGGAAAAGCTGATCAGTTCGCCAGCCTATCAGGCACAGGTGCGCAAGCTGGCCAACACCCCGCCGGAACGTGTTGATCAGGCGATCGCGGAAGTTAATGAAACTGTTAAAAAACTGCCGCAGTACCGTGAATTAATCCAGTCGCTGCCGCAGTCTGAACGGGTTAGACTTGCACGGCTGGGCCTTATTGGCTGGGCTAATTCTTTCGACACCGACAACCAACAACAGGGGCAATAAATGGCCGATGCAACTCTGGCAAGCGCGAACGTAGTTATCAGTTCGCCCGCGCAGCAGTTTACCCGCACCGATCAGTTTCAAGCGTTGTTCTACGGGAAAATCTATATCGGCCAGATCGATAAAGACCCCGTAGACCCGAAAAACCAGATCGATGTTTTTGTGGAACAGGAAGACGGCAGCTTATTTAAAGTACCGCAGCCGCTGCGAACCAACGCGGCGGGCTTCCCCGTGTATAACGGCAAGATTGTTAAATTCGTAACTACTGCCGGGCATTCGATGGCGCTTTATGACGCCCGCGACGTGCTGCAGAATTATTATAACAACGTGCTGAAGTACGACCCGGATCAGTTTTCCGGCAGTGTGGCCGGGCCGGATGGCCTGAAAGTGATTGGCCGTTGTGAAAGCGTCGCGCAGCTGCGAACCATTGTTGGCATTAAGGATCAGTGGATCAGCCTCGAAAGCTACAACGTGGGAACGCATATTGGCGGCGGCTTCTTCTATTGGGTGAATGACATTACCGCCACTGACGACGGCGGAACCTTCTTCCGGGTTAACTCTTCCGGCGGCTGGCGTCGTGACGTTCCGAACGTCGTAGCATTAACGATTGTCGATTTCGGCGCGTTGCCGGACGGCGTGACTGATGCGATCCCGGCTATTCAGCGTATGCACGCATGGAGCACTGCAGCAGCTGCTGCGCTCAACCTGTCTTCGACCTACGCAAATGGCGTCGTTCTTCCGCCTGGCACCTTTGGTGTTAGTTCAATGGATTTGGGCGACTCGGAGATCGGTGCGTTCAAACTGCGCGGCCCTGAGTGTAATTTCGGTGTTATCCCCCGCGTTACCATTCAGCCGCTTAACAAGACCACTACGACGCCCGCTTTTGCATTCCGTGCGCGCCGTATGGAGATTGCGAATATTCATTGGGAAGGCAAAGGCAGCGTACAGCCGTTTCTTGTCAACCGTGTTACTCGCGGCTCTTATGTGCGTATTGGCCAGTTCGTTTCGACGGATGCCGGGGCGCGTTGCTTCCAGGTGAAAGACACCATCGACACCAAACTGAATCAGGTTTACAGCTATCGCGGTGCGGCGGCGTTCTTCTTCTCTGGCTGGTCAAACGAAAACCCAGGCGGATGGAACCACTCAACCGCGATCGAGCTGTCAAACTTCAACTTTTCTTCGCACACTGGCGAATACGCGTTTCTGGCCGTTCGTGCTGGTCAGTCGATGATGTACAACGGCTGGTTTGACCGTAACGAACGCCCGTTCGATATCAGCCAGGGCGGTTGGACGCTCGACAATATCACGATGGAGAACAGCGCCAACCCTGCCGCTGTTAAGTACGCGAAGATTATCGAAATCGGCTGCCGCTGGGCGCAGGGTGCAACCCTGAGCTATGACGCGTCCAGCTATGATCCTTCGTGGGATAATGGCGCAAGCCTGCCCGGTTCCGTGACTAACGCCTACGATCAGGGACACGTTCAAATCAATATGACCGGCACCCTGTTTGATTGTGGCGTAGCGTCGCAGTTCAACTGGTCTAACAACGTGCTGGCCAACGATAAGAACGCGGATTCGTGGTTTTATATTGGCCGCATCGTTATGCCGCGACAGGGCGATTCCTGCAAAATGCGTTTAGTTGGCGCAGCAAACTGGGATAGCGCTTCCGGCGACTTTAACCGACCAGGCGGAACGACGTTTGGATCGGGCGAGGCAGTGATCCATCTGGAAATGAAACAGCCGCAGCAGGCCACTACGACTTCGGTAGAGGCGCACTGGTACGGCACCGGCAACTGCCCTATCAGCGCCGTCAAAGTAGTGCATAGCTGGCAGTCGCTGGGCGTTTACGTCCGGATGCGTCAGTATGCGAAGTTTGCGGCATTGTTCCAGGACGTTACCGGCATTCCACGAATCAACACCGGCAACCCTACATACTTCCGCCCGGATGGAACGTATATCCCTGATGCAGATATCGCGGCGCTGCAGAACGCGCTAAACATCCCTGCGCGCTTCTCGTTTAACTCTGGCGACTATGACGGCAACGGCTTCGGGATGAATCTTGATACCGGCGATTTGGTGCTGCTGCAGAAAAACAAGGTATCGAAGGGCGCTGCCGACTATATCCCGATGTTCTATAACGGCGAACGCCGCTATCTGCAATATCAGGAATTTACCGGCGCGTTACGCGTGCCTTATGTCAACATGGCAGAGCTGCGTACTATGTCGCCGAATACGTGGGTTTATCATGAATTGTTGGTAAGCGATGGTGGCGTGGGTACGGGGAACGATACGCGCTTTATTAAAGCGTTCTCTGATGGCTTACGCTGGATCAACTCCGCGACGTATAAAGCGGTTCCAATGTCATAAATAAAAAGGGCGCTCTATGCGCCCTCTTTTTCTGCTTTCTTCCGTGCTGAATATTCCCGATCGTAGGCGTTCTGGCAAACCCTGCAGATAGGTCTGCGCCCGTCTTTGCTTCGCCCGGCATACTTCCGGAAATCCTCTAATAGCTTTTCCTCGCCGCACTTCGTACAAACTTTTTTAATCGGTTCAAAAATTGCGTTACTCATAACGCCCCCTGTAAATTGACCTGCCCGCAGTTTAAACAAGTTGCGGGCAAGTTGCAATTTTTAGCCCTTGTTAAACCGTAACGTTAAATCCACGTCGGCTTCGATCGGCATTGGGTATTCTCGCGTGCTGGCCCACGGAGCCAACCGGCATAGAAACGCCTGAAACTCTTTTTCACCACGGGGATCAGATTTTGGCAGGTCTGAAACCCCCTGATCGTGTACGTGCATAACCCATTGCCACGCTTCCGCCTCGCTTTCCACCACTTTATGCGCCAGCAGGTCACGGCAAAGCCCTTGCACTACGTTGTTACACCAGACCCCGCCATGCGCATAGCGCTTTTGCAGGCCCGCTTTACCCATGACCCAAAATGAAACGATAGTGCCGTTGTCGTTGTCGTCCTCTTCTTCGTCGCCTTCTTCGTCGTCATATACCGGGCGCTGTACCCACTCGTTAGTAGCCGGATCGACTTCGGCCACCCACGCCACAGGATCGCGTTTTTTCTTCTCGCGTCCGCTGATCGCGGGCCACATGTACGACAGGTAACGGCCAGACGGCAGACGGATGCGAAGCCAGTTTGATCCGTTGCTGTCCGTGGTAACGTCGATTTTCAGCATATCGAACGCGCCAGCGGTGTAAACGAACCCCGGATTATCAATCGCGGCGCGGGTTGCGTCGTCGATCTGCTTCCAGAATTTTACCGTCTTTGGCCGTCCCTGCCGCCACATACGCTTAATCGAATCCAGCGCCAGCCAGACCTGCCGATCGAGGTTAGTCGCCGCGATATTCTTTTCGAACATCGGGTTTTCATACATGCGATTGGCGGCCATATAGGCCCATTCCGGGATCGCGTCGGCGTCATAAAGCCCTTTGGCCAGTTCGTTCAAATCCAGCCGGTAGTTTTTGGCCATGCCCGCGAATGCCGGTACGCCGCCTGCATAGCCCATAGACAATTCAGTAACCTTACAGACCATGTAAAGCGGGTGCTTTTTGCTCATTTCTTCGTATTGAAGATTGAACATGTTCACGCCGTTAAGGTAATACAGGTTTTTGCCTTCGTTGTAGGCGTCCAGAATGGTTTGCTCACCGGCAACCCATGCAAGGCCACGCCCTTCCATGCTCGACCAGTCGCCATCCCTGAACTTATTGCCCGGCGTGGCGATGATTGATGCCCTGATGCAGCTTTGCGCGTTCTTTAACAGTTTAGGCTTCAGCAGATAATCATCTTCTGCAGAGCGCCACAGCTTCGCCGCAGACACGAACGCGTTAATCTGCCAGCTGGCGAGGCTGCCGCGTGTAATGTTCTGCAGCTGCGGCCCGCTGCCCGCCCAGCGCATAGTTGCGCCAGCACCGCCATAGCGGAACATACCGCGCAGCCTGCCGTCGTCGCACATGTAATCAAGCATTTTAGCGAATTTGGCAACGCTGGTGGCCGTGGCCATGCGCGACAGTTCCAACACCCTGCGAACGACCGGCGGCATATCCTTGCGCACTTCCAGCAGCTTATCGAACGTTGCCGCCTGGGTGTTTTCTAACTTCGCTTCTGGCCATTTGGTGTTAATCCACGTTTTAAACTTATCGCGCTGCGTCGCCCGGATGCCGCCGGTAATCTCTTCGACTTCAGCACGCAGCCGATCGGCTTCGCGGTTGGTCAGTTCGATTACGTTTTTCAGGTACTTTTCATCAACCATAACGCCGCGCCGGTTGATGTGGTAATCGGCCTCGATAACGTCGCGTTCGAAATCGGTATCGTTCCACGTCGGCATAGCGCGATGGCAGGCGCGTGTCGTGATAATGTCCTGCCCGCCATAACTGACGAACCGGCCCCACTCTTCCGGATGGGTGCTGGCGTCGCAAAACTCATGCCCTGCTTTACGCCACTTACTGTTTTTTGGCTGCGGGATAGAGAAGAGTTTGATCCACTCTTTGCCTTTCGTATCTTTCCATAGGTGTTCCGGCAGCTTCAGCGCCCGCGCCAGCCCGCCTAAATTGCCGGGGAGGTTGTAGAGCGTGGCTAATTGCAAAATGTCCGTACATTGCGACACAGGAACCAGAATCCCGTCGGCGTGTTCCAGCACTTCGTTATCAAAGCCCATATTGTTGGCCCCGATTTTTTCCACGTCCGGATCAGATAGCCAGGCCAAAACATGAGGCGGGATTTGCTGCCCGGCGGTTAAGTCGATAATCACCGGATCTTCGTCGTCGGCAGCATACTGAAAAAGTAATGTGCGCGTGCTTTTGTCGCGGGCGTATTTATAAGACCCCTGCTTTTTGATATCGGATTTGCTGCGCGTCTCGATATCGTAAAACAGTTCGAATGGTTTATTTACTGGCATAGCCACCCCGATAAAAAAGGCGGCACAATGGCCGCCCTGTTTACGTTTGATCTGTTAGTCGAAATACTTATCAGCGATTTCGTTAAAGTCGGCCAACACGTCTTCGACCTGGTGACTAGGAACCTGATCGGCACCCGTCCAGCCGTTCGCCTTCCAATAGGCTTTAACTTCTGCGGCGGCTTCGTCTACGTCGCCACACAGCGCCACGATAGATTCAATCTCTGCGCGATCGTCGGCTTGTTCTGGCGTGTCGTTAACCGGTTCCGGGATAGTTTCATCATAAGCCGGTTTATTGTCGGGGGTAGCGGCAGGGGTAGCGCCAGCGCGCACACGTTCGCGTCGTCCGCCTGCAGTTGCGCCTGCAGTGCTTTCGGTTCCTGCGGCCTGTTGTTCCGTTGCACCTGCGCCAGCGCGTACACGCTCACGACGCCCGCCGGTAGCCGCTGGCGTGCTGGCATTCTCTGCTGCCGGGGTAGAACCTGCCCGGACGCGTTCACGACGACCACCGGCTGCGGGGGTTTCGGCAGGAGTCTGCGCGCCCGCTTCGGCCGTATCAGAACCCGCAACCGCTGCACGGCTTCGGCCACGGCCTCTTGTCTCTGTCGCTGCATCGCTGGCAGAACCATTCGAGGCAGATTGTTGCGCTGTCGATTCTGCGGCGCTTACGTGCTTTTCTGCCTGCGCTACGTCCTGCGCGATCGTAGTCTGTTGCGATGCCAGAATTTTATTACGTTGTTCTGTCGCAATTACAAAGCGCTCTACCAGAGCCAAAAACTTTTCGAGATAGGCGATCATGTTGGGTTAATCCTTGTGTATGGGTTTACGGGCTTCACTCTATTGCAACTTGTGCGACGTTGCAACTTGTTTTAGCCGCTCTTTTGCTACCTGGTAAATCTCTGGCGTCTTCTCGATACCGATAAAGCGCCGCCCTGTATTCAGTGCTGCCACGCCGAACGATGCTGATCCCGTGGTGTTATCCAGTATCAGCGCGCCGGGTAGCGTGTACGTGTTAATCAGGTATTCCCCCAGCGCCACCGGCTTTTGTGTTGGGTGCAGTCCCGTGCGCTCGACTTCAAAGTTTAAAATGCTTGTCGGGTAGTTCGTGAATTCCTGCACATACTCCGATTTATGGCTGGCGCGCTTCTCAAACGCGGATGGCCGATCGCTATGCCAGTTTTTCACAGTCTTGCCAAACGGCTGCAGCCCTTGCGGGTAATAGGGCATTCGCTTTTTACACTGCGACGCGTGGCCGGTTGAGCCGCGTGCAAAAATCAACACGTCTTCATGCTGGCTCATAGGCTTGTTTTTGGCCTGCGCAAAGCCCCCTGCTTTGTTCTTCACCCATACCCAACCATAACGGAAGGGGAGCGCCTTTGGTGCGCTGCTGATCAGCTGTGCGGTGAATGGGTTGGCGGCTGTCAGACAGATTACGCCGTTGTCTGCCAGCACCCTATCATAAGCCGCCCACAGTTCCGCCAGGGGGATCACGCTATCCCACTTAATAGCCGTCGTCCCATACGGCAAATCGGCCAGCACCATATCGACAGACCCCGGTTCGATTTCGCGCATGATTTCCAGACAGTCGCCCAGCCGCAGCCGGTAGCCTTCTTTTAACAACCTCATTGAAGCGCCAACCAATCTTCCAGCGCGTGCCAATTATACTTCCAGCCCAGCGCCACGAACGCGAACGCGCCAGCCTGATGGGCGGTAATCAGATAATCAATCTGAGCCTCGCTGATGGCGCTCAACGTGTGATCCAGCCTTTTCAACTCGCCCACAAAAGAGATATCGGCGGGTATCAATTCATCCACCGCGCCTTCGTTCAGCGCGCCTTTGCGCTTCAGGATCTGCACTTCGTCAAAGTTGCGCTTTCCTTCGTTCGGGATGTGGACGAATAGCCGGGCTACGCGGGGGTGTTTCTTACGCAGCTGGTTAACGAACGTTTCCAGTTCCGCATCCTCTGTCGGGCAGTTCGGATCACGAAATTCTAAGTCGCCATAGATGCGAACCCCGGCCACTACCAGCCGTTTCAACTGCTCTTTTTTCATTTTGGATTGCCCCAAATCAATAAAACTTCCGGGTGGCCATTGCCTTTCTGCTTCCACTTGATAGCCGTAGGCATGACAAAACGACGACGGCGATCCAGCGCTTCGCGTGCGGTAATCTTGTCGTCGCCAAAGCCGTTCAACAACACGTATTCCCACAACGCAAGCCCTGCAGGGCTGGAGCCGAACGGGTTTAGATAAACCGGAATCGCGGTTTTTCTGCCTTGAACCATGATAGACAGCAGGATCATTCGATGGCCGTTGTTGGCCGTGTATTCCATAAGCCCGCATTTCTTCGGCTTACCCATGCGCCAGCCGTCCGGCGTGGTCACGACTTCCGATGCGTACTTTTCCAAATAACGGTTTGGATCTGCTAGTTCGTGCTTGCACTGGACGCACTGCCGGGCGGCAATGTCATTCGATGCCTGGCACTTCGGACACTTCTTATCGAGCCACGTATGAGAACAGCGGATCAGGTGGCCACGGTTGCCGCGCTGCCGGTAGCCGTTGCATCGTCGGCCATAGTGCGCCGCGAATGGTACTTTAAGTTTCGGTTTGTGTTCGCCCTGGTAAACGTCCAGTTCCATCACGTCACCGGCTAGATCGACAAAATAGCCGCTGTCGTTAATCTGGTTACGTTCCGGGTTTGGCCGGGCGGCAAACTCGTTTAAGTGCGCACACTTCGGACAAGGAACGGTAAGGATCACCGCCTCTTTTTTCTCGCGGGTTTTAATTTCCGGGCTGAAGATATCGCGGCCCGATTCCACGAACGGCTGCAGGTTCCCGGCGAAGTCTGAAATTAAACAGTGCTCTTTGTCCGGATGAAGTCGCAGACCTCGCCCGATAATCTGCTGCAGCAGCCTGTCGCTGTCTGTATGGCGCAGGATGGCCAGATGGTCAGCGATCGGTAAATCGGTTCCCACAGTCAGCACGTCAACGTTTACCAGGTATGTAATTAACCCGTGCTTATAGCGGGCGATAATATCATTGCGTTCTTTGTCGGGGGTTTCGCCGTCGATATAGCGAAAGGTGCCAGGCGGCAAGCTGGCCATAACTTCCGCCGCGTGCGCCCGGCTGGCGCAGAACACCATGCAGGCGCGGTAAAACCGTTGGCGTTCTACGAATGTGGCCACAATCTGCGACGTTCTGCGGCCCTTTCCGATGAAAGTCTTCTCAATACTGGCGGGCGTGAACTTCCCGCGCCTGTCGCGCACCAGCTGCGAGGTATCGTATTCAATCGGAACCGGCGTTGTAACGATATCCACCAGAAAGCGGCGCTCGATCAGTTCGCGGGTGCCGATGCGATAAACGCGCTTGTCGAAGTAGGCGCGGGGATTGCCGGACGGCCTGCCATCTTCAAACTGTTTAAAGATCCAACCTTCGTTCGTGCGGTATGGCGTAGCCGTTAACGCGATTTCACGTAAATCAGCATTCCACCCCCGGAAGTGCTTAATGATGCGTTTAATCTGGTCTGTAATGCCGTCGCCTTCATCCATGATAATGGCGGCCACCGGCTCTTCGAATTTGTCCAGCGCATTGGCCAGCGTACCCGGCGAACAGAAAACGACAGGGTGTTTTAAACACTTCTTACCGGCTTTAGCGGAAAAGATGGAGCATTCCAAGCCCAGCGCCCGGAATTTAGCCGCGTTCTGTTTTACTAATTCGCCCTTTGGTGCAGTAACGATCGTGCGCTGGCCCGTGTATTCATAAATCAGGCGCGCCAGTTCGGCAATCACCAGCGATTTACCGGCACCTGTCGCCATTTCAATAACGATTTTAATCACGCTGTTTTTCACGTAATCAAAAGCGATATTCACTGCCTCTTGCTGATAGTCTCTTAACATCCCATTCACCGACAAAAAAGGGGCCGAAGCCCCTAACGTTGATCCCCTGAAATATTAACGAGCACGGCGCGGGCGACGTTCACGCGCTGGCGCTTCATCGGTTCCGCCTTCGCTACGGGAAGGGCGTTCCTGAGCTTTTGGCGGCTGCAGGAAGCGAACGGAGTTAGTCGCTTGCATTTCGCCAAACTGGTTTTTAAAGCGGTTGATGCCGACAGTAACCAGCACCTTTTTACCCTGCAGTTTGATTAAGTCTTCGTCTTCCGGATCATGCGCTAAACGGGACATACTGCCGCTTAAACAAATCTGATCCAGCGCGGCCAGCATGAGCAGCGCGTTTTCTTCCGTCTTCTCATTTTTCGCGGCGTCCTGCTCTACTTTACCCAGGATGTGCAGCTTTTGGTAAATCACTTTGTTGTCAAACTCGCCGCCGGTTACGCGATACATGATTTTGATAAACTCATCTTTCTGCGCAGGCTTAACGCGGGTGTTCATTAACTCTTCCCACGCGGCCGACTCGACAAAACATAAAACTTCGGTGCCGTTCGGGATTGGCTGAAACTCTTCGTATCCGTAACCGTCTTTAACTTGATCTTGATATTGCGCTAAACGTGACATTTAATTTTCTCTCTTAAAGTTTTATCGGGTATATGCTTTTTTGCGTCTTCGGGTATATGCGCTTATTACGCTTTGTAATAGTCGATATAATCCAGCAGAACGGCGTCGTCTTTTGGAAACTCCATTTCCGGCGGCAGGTCATATCTGTTTTTCGCATAGATATAACCCTGCGCGCCGTCGCTGCTGGTAATGATCGAACGATCACCACTGGCAACGATTTTCCCTGCTTTCTTAACGTCGCCTTTATTACTGGTTGAAACACCTTTGGTAAAGGTATTCATCCGCGTAAATAAAACGGCGTCAGCGTGCTTTCTGTAAAGATGGTGGCAACGTTCGTGCATTTCCATGCCGAACACGATCGCTTCTTCGGCGTCCGGACGGTTGCGCATACGCTCAATTTTCTGGTGCGCTAACCAGATAATCGTCATATCGCGTTTAACGCGTAGTTCCAGACACGCATCAATAATTTCGCCGTGGATCTCGCTTAGTGTCTGCCAGCCTGCACCGTAACCGCCACCGGCTACGGCTAAGTTTTCACCCCCTAAAAATTCCAGCACTTCATGCTGCAGTAAATCATCAAGCACGGAAATGGTATCGAACGCCACCCAGCCGTAATTATGATCTTCGTCGATAAGCTGATCGAGCTGGTCTAAAATGGCGGTGCTGGTGGCCCGTTTAGCGCGTGGTGTTGCGCGTGGCAGCTTGTCGAACATATCCGGGCGCTTATCCTGCGGCAGATGGTCAAACACGCCTGAAACGTCCTCGGAACGAATAAAGATACCGTCCGCCCATTGGCCGAAGGAATTAGCCAGGGTTGTTTTACCGGAACCCGGATCACCGCACACCAGCAAAATAGGTGCTTCGGTTTTCGGCTTTGAAACTCCGCGTAATGCCATGCTGTTAGCCTCTGTTGATTTCACAAGTTGCAGTCTACAGGGCCGGGTTTAGTTTGCAACTTGTTTTTATGGTTTAGGCATGAAAAAAAGGCCAGTGCGTGAACACCGGCCCTTCTCCCAAATCACCACGACAACAGGACAGAACACCCTTACGTCGTGGGCTATCTTACTCTGGATTAACCCCTAACGCATCACATAGATCAAAATACAAATCATCCTGTGAAGGGAACACGTAGCCGTATCGGTTTTCTGCGCTGGTCTGGCCTTTGAAGTCCGTCCGGGATACCCCAATTCGTTTCATAAGACTGCCAAATTCCTTTTTGATGGCCATAGGCGTTCTGCTATCCCGCAATCCGCGCTCTTTCACCCATTCGCTGTAATTATCGGCGACGATGTTCGGCATTAACACCAGCTGATCGGGGCGGCTGGCCAGCGTGCCAACCTTGAATTTATTCTCTGTCGCCTGCCAGAGCATCCATTCCTGAAGAGGCGAAAGGTTATCCCCGACTAACTCCGCGTGCGCTGTCGTCTTAGGCGCGTTGTATTCGTCAAAATCTGACAGGTCAACGCCCATAAGATAATCCAGCACTGCCGAAGGCACCCAATCCTGATTCACCCAGGACGAATAGTTCTGCCAGTATGGCCGGGCAAAGCTATCGCGTTCCGGGTTTTCATCGTTGGCCGCATAGCGCGTATCGAGGGTTAAGGCGCAGTACCGGCGATCGCCCTTGTCAATCTTCAGCACGTTTTCGTTACTGGCAAAAATCAGGCGCGTAAACGACTGCCCTTTGATTGTGTTGCTTCCCTTACCTTCGAACAGCGCCCGCGATTCCGTTACCAGCCCTTTGATCGTGTCGTTCTCTGCGCCGCGTGCTTTGGCTTCGTCGATAAACGCCAGCAACGTAGACATAAGCGTAATATTGAATTGGCCGGTTAGTTTGGTTGTCCCGTTATACTGCGTGAACAAATCGCCCATAATGCGATCCAGCAGTTTGGCCAGCTGCCCTTTACCGTTACCCTGTCCGGAGCGCATAACGATGGCCACACCGCCTTTTTTGCCGGGGTGCTGGAACGTGTGCGCAAGCCACTGCGTAAAGTATTTGGCCAGCTTTTCGTCGCCGGAGCAAAGCACGTTCAACACGTTAAATTTGAAAGGCTCAACGTCGCCCGGTTCCGGATCTACGGCGAAGCCTTCCCATGTGTTGAGCATATCCGGCGGACACACTGCAGGCGGCGGGAATATGGCCGCGCCGCTGGTTTTCTGCGGGCGTCCGATCCATGAGTGCATCGCGTCAAACAGCGTCAGCGTTTTAAACTTGTGACCGTCGCCTGATGGATAACTGCCGATCACGCCTTCTTCGTTGGCCAGCGCATCGCGCAACGTCCCGATCGGCCATTCCTGCCAGCTGGCTTTGCCCGTCACTCTATCCACCTGGCGGAAGTAGTAACGGGATTGCCCGCCCTGCACTACGAAAACGTAGCGTTCGGCCATTGTGGCCAGCCGCTGCACTGCCTGCGGGCTGATATCGATCCCGAAGGTTCCGCCGATACGGTTCGGCAAATCTTTGCGGTCTGTCGCGCCTTCCTTCCGGACACGCTGGCGCAATCCGTTAACGGCTTCTGCTTCCGGTTCGTCGCCGTCGTCTGCTTCCTGCGACTCTGCCAGCATGGCGCGCATCTTCGCCCTGTCTTCGTTACCGAAGCCTCCGTGGGGATCAGGCAGCAGCGAATCAGGGATCGGAAACTTCAGCCCTTCGCTGATGGCCAGCATTGTATCGCGCTGGTTTCGGTTCACGTCCTGATCGCAAGTTGAGTGCAGGCATTTAAAAGTGGCCTGGCCTTTTCTTGCGCTCGGAAGCAGGATAGCCGCGCCGCCGTCCGTACCGTCACCCAAACTGCCAGAGCTATGGCGATCGTGCATCGGGCAACAGACCCAAATCTGACCATCGGCAACAGTCAAATCGTTGTCACTGGCCCACGCCAACCAATCTTCGCACATGGCCAAATCTGCAGGCGTAGCAGGTTCCCAATTGTCAGCCGTCAACGCTTTAACCGGCAGCTGCAGGCCGTAATCGTCGAAATCATCCAGCAGCGCATCCACAGGCCACGGTTCGCCGTCACGCAGCTGCGTTACCTGGCTGTTACTGGCCGGGCGGTACATAGCGAAAGCCGGGTTAAAACTGGCGTTGTCGGCTGTAAGGTTTGGGATGCGTTCGCAGAGCATATCGAAGAAGGCATAAGACGCCCGGCCAATTTCCCCGGCCATCATGGCGCGGTCTGTCACGACGATAGCCCGGAAACGCTCTAAGCCGCCTTTCTCTGCGTTCAAATGGTTATACGTCGTGTAGACCAGCCCCAACACGTTATCGGCCTGCAGTTCTGCCAGCACCTGCGCCAGCGTGCCGATCGGCATGGCGTCGAAATCCAGCATAATCAAACTGCGCGACACCACGTTACCGGCGTTACGGTAGCCAGGGCGATCCAGCTGCGGGCGAGGCTTCAGATTCGTTCCGTCTTTGGTAATCGGCAGGAACACGGAAGAGATATAGCCATTAAAAGTTTTATGGTCAAAGCGCGGGCTTTTATCGCTAACAGGCTGCGCTTTACCGTCCCACTGTTTGCCCGGCTGCATCCACTGAAACAGCGTGTCGATACTGGCGTTCGGGAAGTTCTGGACGATTGCGCCGGAACCGTGAAGGCATAACGAAAAATCAATTTGTAACATTCGCCCCGCCTTTCTGCGTCTCTAAAAACCATTCCTGTGCGCGTGGGTTGAGATAACCGGCACTGAAACGCCCTTGTGTCATTTTGTCGATGTGCCTTGCCCCGGCAGACGACACCCCGCCGCGCTGCTGCCAGGCATAAACCGTTGTGAACGGCGTATCGAGAAACTCTGCCAGCTTTGCGACACCGCCAAAGAAGGCGATCACTTCTTCGCATCGCTCTTTGCGCTTCGCAGCGCACCACGTTTTTAAATCCATCGGTTGATCCCCGCTGTTGCAATGGCCAGAAACATAACATTACGCATGGTACGGCGCAAACTGTTTCCGTTTTTATCCGGATTGCACATGGCGGGCTTTGCAGGCGCATAAAGGAAGATAAAATAACTGCGCAAAACAAGTTGCATTCTATTACGCATTTCGCTATCTTATTTGTAAAGCAGCAGACGCTGCAACGGCTAACGAGGGGATCACCATGAGCAAAACAGCAATCGCAACACTGAACAAAGCCGCAGCAATCATCGCAACCGCAGGCGTTAACGTTGACCTGATCGGCTACCTGAATGACGGCAAGGCGCGCAAATCTGCGGACGGTAAAAAGTTATGGCGCAGCGCGGACAAGTTGGCCGCGTTAATCGTTAACTCTGCGGCTAACGCTTTTCAGTGTGAGAACAGCGAAACCATTAAAACCGGCGGCAACTGGTTTACCAATATGGCGCAGGCTGTTGAAGCCTACACCATGAGCAACCTGGATGATTGGTCACAAGCTGAATGGGACGACGTTAAATCCTTCGCCGATATGGATCAGCTGGCCCGCCTGGCTGAAATGGTTGCCGCGAACGTGGCTTTTGAAAAGCGCGAAGCAGACCACGCCGAAGCGCTGGAAATGGATAAGCAGGCAACGCACTTCCGCCGCGAACAGGCAGCACTTACCGAACGTGTACGCAAAATCATGGGTAAAACCCCAACAACTACAGAGAACGTGATTCCTATGAACAAAGCCAAAGCCAAACAGAACCAGACCCCCGACAACCTGCCACGCCTGCAGCTGGTGGACGTGGTGCGCGCCTTCCTGCGTACCGTGCCGACTTCTTCACAGGAACAGATCGAAGCCGTGGGCGACCTGTCGCACAAAGAGCTGCGCAACCTGATAATAAAAATGACCACCAAAGGCGCACGCGTTACTGCGCACCTGACCAAATCAAAAAGCGCGGGTTACGGCTTCCTGACCTTCGGCTATAACGGCCAGCTGCCGCCCGGCACCTACCACAAGATCGTAGTGTCGAACATGAAGAACGCCCGCGACGTAGCCAGCCAGTACGGCGCTGTTATGTGGAACTTTTAACTGTAACCCCCGGAGCGGCGCAGCATAAAAGTTACGCCGCCACGATTGGCCAACAACACTTCACAGGATAAAACACTATGGCTCTGAAACCGAAGTTTACCGGCAACATGAAAAACATTTCCGTGCTCGACCTGATTCGATTCGTTGAAGGCGTGCCGGGCGCTTATGTGGAGTGCGACGCCGATCAGCGTTGTGCCGTTCGTCGTCCGCCAGCACAGGGGAAAGCCCAACAGCGTTCACTCTGGCCGCAGGCATGGCTGCAGGCGCTGAAGGCACCGGCCAACCGTTCGCAGCTGGTAGGGCTGGAATTTCTGGTGCTGCACGCTATCGGGCGTAATGCCTGGAATAACGGCTATGTGCATTCGCCAGACCCCGCCGAACACTTTGCAGAGGCGGAACACCGCTGGGCGCAGGCTATGGCCAAAATGCAGGACTTCTATCAACAGGCAGCAAAACGTAAAGGGATCGTACTATGACCACCACCCCAACCCCCCGCCAGCTGACTGCGGCAAACTCGGACGCGCAGGCTTTCGGCATGACTGCAGCATTTGACCGCCTGCAGTTCGTGAAAGATCTGGTGAATGACCCGGCCACCAGCGTTTTTAGTAAAGACGTTGTGCGCTGGCTGGTGCAGGCACTCGAAGACGAACGCGGCAGCGGCAAGAGTAACGCGGCCAATCTGCTGCAGCTGCGTGACGAAGTAGCGCGCCTCAAAAATCGGCCGGCCGATTTGCCGAAGGGTAAAGCTATCGTGAAACTGTCGAAGGTGATTGCGAAACAGGCGGTAGCGCTGGCGCTGGTTAACCATGCGATCGACCACGCAGGAGAAGGCGCACTCAATGAGTCGGAAGCAATGGAATGTCTGACCGATGCGCTACATGCCTGGCAGGAAAACCACAAAGACACGATAGAGGCGGCCACCGATGGCGATTAACCGTAGCAGCTTTTTCGAACGGCTGGATAAGTCGCCAGCCAGCTTTAACCAGGTGGAGTACGCAGAGGCCAACCGGCAGGGATCATCCGCCTGGCGGGTCTATGCGGTGAATGACTTCTCGCAACACCTGTTTATTGATTTCGAACAAACGAAGGCGGCTGCGGGTGCAGCTGCTGGACGGTATCGGCGCTGGCTGGAGGAATACAACAATGATCGCTATTAGTTACATGTTGCACGCGGGCAGTGTGCTGCTGCTTCTCTGGATGGCGCGCAGTATCCGCCACCGTGGCGCTACGGAAAGGGCGTTGGGTAATGTGCTGGCCAGTTCGGCCAACCTGAACGCCGGGAGCGTTACCGGCGATATTCTGGCGCGTGCGGTACAGCAGCATTACAACGTGGCGGCGTCGTGCGTGATGATGGCGCGCTTCGCTACCGGTTCGGCCTGGCTGAATGCTGCGTTACTGGTCTGGAGGGTTTCGACGTGGTGATCAACTTGCTTATGGTGCTGTCGC
>Ga0308158_10000808_pt1 | contig 41354 bp, 49 predicted proteins | sample PhyBR2_FD_201038 | JGI IMG/M metagenome (GOLD analysis project Ga0308158, IMG submission 201038) | Phyllosphere microbial communities from UC Gill Tract Community Farm, Albany, California, United States - DLSLB.R2 | ecosystem: Host-associated > Plants > Phyllosphere > Unclassified | place: USA... | reverse complement strand
CAAAGGTTGTCTGAGAACGCAGTTCGAGTTCGTTTGATTTCGTTGTTAAAACGCTTAACCGACCACGAGCAGTGGCGTCCCCCGGTTTTGTTTCTTTTCAAAAAGAAAAAAGAAAGATCGCGCTTTTGCACTTAATGATTCATTTGAATAAAACAGTACGATTTGTTTTACCAAACACCCTTATAAGTTGTAAAAAGCCAATTCATCTCCTGTTCTTTTAGCAAAAGAACCAAAGCTTTTTTTTTGAGCTCTCTGCTCCATGGTATTCTACTTATTTATAATATTGTAATGAATAATCGTACTATTCAGCACCATTACAGACGGCATCCACAAACAGTGAGCGTCGGTGCGTTGAAAACAACGTCAAAATCAAAGGTTGTCTGAGAACGCAGTTCGAGTTCGTTTGATTTCGTTGTTAAAACGCTTAACCGACCACGAGCAGTGGCGTCCCCCGGTTTTGTTTCTTTTCAAAAAGAAAAAAGAAAGATCGTGCTTTTGCACTTAATGATTCATTTGAATAAACCAGTACGATTTGTTTTACCAAACATCCTTATAAGTTGGAAAAAAACAACTCCCCTCTTGTTCTTTTAGCAAAAGAACCAACGCTTTTTTGGGCTCCCTGCTGCAAAACGGTTAAATAGTAATAGCCTTATGCTACAAACCAAAAAATGAGCTCATCACTACCTACATAAACCAAAAAGAAACTGCTTAGGAAAAAGAATACCATAAAAAAGCGTGGTACTCAACATTATCTTAATCAGAGGTACTGGTATACCTTACGTACAGATAAGTGAGCCCACGCCCAGGTCGTGAGCTAAGGTACTTATCATCTCGTACGTTAAAAATTACCAGTTTTCTGATCCGAGATTCTAAGCAATAGCTTGATATTTTATATAAAGTATTGCAAACATACATAAATGTATGATTCTGAATAACAAACATAAACAATTATTTTTAATTAACACATATATGTGTTAATATATTTTTACTTTATTTCAAACCTTTACCTAATGAAGGAAGAAAGGTTAAAAGAAGTATATAATAACATTGGAAGAATTATTTTGTTAAACAGACTGAGAAAAGGTTTGTCACAGTTTAATTTTGGTTTAGAAGTTGGACTTTCTAGTAACCAAGTTGGAAGAATAGAGCGTTCTGAAAGTAACCCTACAGTACAAACACTTGTAAATATTTGTTCCTTTGTTGGTATATCAGAAGAAACTCTATTTAGACATTATGATAAAGGAGAAATAAGAGAGATTGAAAATGAAATAGATTCTTTAAAAAAAAAGAAAATTCTTTAATTTTTAAAGATTTTGATATATTAAAAAAACCAAACATTAAATGTTTGGTTTTTTGTTAAAATAAATATTAACATTTAGAAAAATATTGTATGTTTATTAAAGTTTTACGAGGAAGATATATTTTAAAATACTATAGAATATATTACTTCGTCAAAACAATGTAGCTATTATTTTAAATAAAAACTTCGAATAATATATGAATTGGGACGAATTACATCCTAAAGTAAAATTACTTGCAAAAGATAGATTTGACAGAAAATTTTATGCTGATGCAATATCAATGACTTTGCGAGAAATTAACGTGATAATTAAGAACGAAATTATGAGAATTACTGGTTCTGAATACGATGGAGTTAATTTAATGAGGCAAGCATTTGGATTCCAATTCCAAAATGGTGAACTAACAAGAAATGCTAATATATTGTTTGTAAATGATTTATTCTCCGACTCCAGCAGAAACATACAAGAAGGATATATGAATATTTTTGTTGGAACTATAAGTGCTATAAGAAATCCAAAAGCGCACGAAAATATGAATCCAGATGAAAATAAAACCCGACATTTACTTCAACTTTCGAGCCTATTATTCATTAAACTGGAAGAAGCTGGTTTAAATTTAAATTAATAAAAATACTGCTAAACACGGATTTACTTCGTCGAATGCAGCAATTTCGGGTTAAAAATAGCTTATTTAAAAAATGATGTGAATCATTAAATACAATATGATTTTCACAACATTAAAAACCCCAAATATATTGATGTTTAGGTTTTGTTAAAATAAATTTTAACATTTAAGAATAATTTATACGTTTATAGAAGTTTTAAGGAAAACGAAACTATATTTACTTCGAAAAAAAAACAATGTTTTTATACAATGATAAATAAAGACCGAAAATAAAATGAGTCTAAAAAAATCAATTAAAAAGGAAATTCAATCTAAATTTCCAAAAGTTTATAGCTCGAATAATAATAAAATATCAAATCTAAAATGTTGGATTTTTAATAAAAATTTTTGGCATTTATTATTGTCGTATATTATAGTAATTACTTTTGTTACATTATATTCAAAGTTTATTGACTTTAGCTTTCTAAAAGTTTTTGAAATTAAATTTGAAGATAATATCAAAACGTTTACAACATGTATAATAACATTAGTATCAATGAATCTATTTGTAACTAATTTATTATTAACTCATTTAAAAGATGAAAGAGATGAAATCCAATCAATTGTAGATAAAAAAGTAAATTTTAAATTTATTACATATTTAGGATTCACATTAATAATATGTGTACTATTTCTATATTTTTTTAGTCCAAGTATTAAAAATGAAAACATTAATAATAATTTATTGGTATTCATTTTTAGTTCATTTACCTGCTATATATTTTTACTAGTAAATCTTTATAATACTGTTTTTAATTTTATTCATAAGACTAAAAGAACTGAAATTGTAAAAGCAGAACTTAATCTTGAATTTTATAAAGCTTTTTATATTGACTATTATAAAAGAAGATTTAATGAAGAGTATAAAAGCATAATGGAAAAACAGTTAAATTTTCAACCATATTCAATTTGGACGAGAATTGAAGGGATTAATCATCATACGTATAAAGCATCCAAAAATATCTATCTAGATGATATTAACATAAAAGCAATTACAAAATTCTCTAAAGAATTACCGAAAAATGGAAGGTATTATCATATAATTGAATTAAATAAGCAATATAACAAAGATGAACATATTAAATTATTCTCATTCTTAGAAAGTAAAAAGTTCAACTATAATAAAGTATACTCATTTTCTACTAATAACTCTATTCAATTAGGATATACTCAAGAATATTTGCAAAAACTTTTAAAAAAAATAAATGATAATACTTTAAATAATAAGTTTAGTGAACTTTCTAATAATTTGAAAAGTCTAGATGATATTTATTCTGAATATATAGAATTTTAAAATGAGATTTAACTTACATAAATACTACGACACAATTCCATTAGATTACGTGAATGAAATATTTCATAATATTTCTAAAAATATTGTTGTTGCATCTGAGAAAAATAATTTAGAATCATTTAATGAATTATTGGATTTTTTAATTATCAATTTAAAAAGTAAGTCTTTTAATAAATCATTAAATGCATTTTCCAAATCAGTAACGACATTCATTTATATATTTCCAAATCTCTCATCTATCTATAAGAAAGTTTTTATAGATAGAGTTTTCCAATCTTTAATTACAAATATTTCTATTGGCAGTGATAATAAGGATATTAATAAACAATATATCGAATTATCATACTTACCTTTAGTAAATATTTTGAAACTAATTCTCCAAGATGACGATTATGAATTATTTAATTTTGCATTAAAAAAATTCAATTCCAATATATTTAAACTAGAAAATAAAGAAAATTTTGAAAACTTATTTTTTAGTTTTATTACGACAGTATTAGGTTGGATTTATTTTCTGAAGAATACTAAGTCAATAACATATGAAAAGTATCATATTAACTATTTAGAACATAACTTAGAAAAATTGTCATATGATTTTGATTTTAACTTTATAAATCACTTTTTTGAACTATTTGATAATATAGAAAATAAGGGTTTGTGGGCGGTATCTGAATGGGAGATTAAAGAACCTCCTATGAATCAAGTTTATGCTGCATTATCAACTCATAATTGGCTACCATATAGCTTAAGTATTATATTATTAAGATTTGAACATCTCATAAATGTAAATGATGATTTAAGTAAAATTAAATTAAGTCCAAAATTTAAATTTATATATGATGACATAAAAAAGGTGCTTGATAATATTACAATTGATAGTGATGATTATAAAGAGATTATTTTTAATAAATTATCAAATCAAGATCAGAATGCAGAACTTTATTTTAAGAAAGAAAAAATATTGAATGTGTTTTTATTTTTAAGAAAAGAAATTGAAATTGATTATTATAAAAAAATTAGAGAAATTCCACTTTCGAAAGATAAAATAGATTCATTTAGATCTAATGTTGGAAAACTTTGGGAAGAAAATACATTAATATTGAACATACTTAAAAATTTAGGAAGTATTGAATATGTCCCAAATATTGAGGAAGTAAAGGGGTATGGCTTTTTTCAACGTCTTTTAAAAATGAAATTTGCTTTTATAGATGGAGAATTGCATCAGAATATAATAGGATTAAGTGACTTTGGTTCAAAGTTAGCGAGAAGTATAGATAATCACTTTTTCGATGATTTAAGCAACGATAAAGTAATATCTACTGATAATGTAAAAGAAACAGTTCTTCAATTTATTAATAATACTGATAATAAAAATAATATTGTAATTTTTGCTAATTGGAAAAATGCTGATAAACTAGGAAATTTATCATATGATCATAAGAATAAAAATAAATTATCTAATAAAAGATTTGAAGGGGTTCCAGTTGTTCATCAATTTTCTAAATTTAAGAACTCAATTATTGTAATTGATTTTTCATTAATTAAGGCTTCTATTTACACTAGTAATAATCCAAATTGGTATAAAAGTCAGCTTTTAGTCGAGATTACTGAATCTCAAAAAGACGATATAACTCAAAATATTATCAAAGAATGGAATGAACAAGATGGATATACTTACAATGAAGACGAAATAGACATTTTAGAAAGTAATAATGTTAATGCAAAAATCTTATTGAAATATGAAATTATAATACCAGAGCAAACTAGATATATTATAATACAATAATCACTACGGATAATAATTAAACTTTAGCTTCGCTCATTCTGAAGTTTACCGGGTGATCTGGTCTATAACAAGACTTTCCTAAATGACTGTTTGCCCCAAATTTATGTTTTAAAACAGGGAAGTTTACCAAAGGGGAAGTCTTCAGATGCAACGTATTAAAAGCTGTACTTTTTTATGTAAAATATCCAGATTAATTACCGGATGACCCTTCGAAACGTAAGATTAATTCTTGGTAACACTTTTTTTGCCGTTTTAGGCACCTGGTGTTCCCAAAAGCTGTTGGTTTTTGCGGCCATAATAAGGAATGAGCCGTGGTATAGTGGAATTTCGACCAACGGAACATCTTTACGGAACTTATGTCTTAGGCGGAACATACGGGTTTCGCCAAAGGTAACCGAGGCTACAACGGGGTTTTCACCGGAACGATTGATTTTGTCGCTGTGCCAGGATACGCCGTCGCTGCCATTGCGGTACAGGTTTAAAAGCACGGCATTGAACTTCAGGTTTGTTTCGGCCTCTACCCTTTTGCGGATGTTTTGGAGGTCGGGCGTGAGTTGGGGAGCATCACCCGACGGAATGTTTTCATCATGGTCCTGAAACCACGAAACCATACGCGGTGCCGTTACGGTTTTGTCGTACATGGGCATGTCGTATTCGCGCCACGGGGTATGGGCAAGCAGCCGGTTGTAATGGTAGTCGGATTCTTCTTTGGTAAAAAAACCGTCGATGAGCATAAGATCGGCATCGGGCAGGTCAAAGTCCCTCCTGCCGCGGGTACCTCCGAAAAACAGTTCGGTATCGTTAAACAACATCATTTTTCTTTTTTCTTTCTTATTTGTTTGCACGGATGCGTTTGTTCCGTGTTTTTTTCCTACAATCAAAATTACCACAAAGCGTATCAAATCAACCCTTTTTATTTGCTAAAAATCATATCAAACACTATGAAAAGATTTAGGAGGGATGAAGACAAAAAAACATTTTTTAAATAGGGTTAAAATACTATATTTGGTCAAAATTAACACGTATGAAAAAACACTTGTTCCTAACTGCTTTATTAGGCAGCTTAAGCATGGTAAGCTGTAACAATGACCCTGTAAAGGAAGATGCTCCACCTGTCTTATTACCTATAAAAATAAACTATGAATCAGGAAACGAAAAAGGCAAACTCACTTACAGCTACGACGATAATAACAGGCTTACAAGCTTTATAGTGGCAACAAACCACCGTAAAGAATCAAAACTATTTACCTATGATGTTAAGGGCGCATTAAAAAGTATCACTCTGAGAGCCGAAAAAAATTTTAAAATTGAATACACTATTTCCTATTCAACAGACAAAGTCTTTATAGAAGAAGTAGTCTATTTCGGAGATGATTATCCAAACAGCCCTCCATCGAAAAGCTTTGACACCATTACAATAGATTCTAATAAGAATTTTATAGAAGGAAGCAATAACTTTGGCTCTCACAATACTTGTTCTTATAATGAAAAAGGGAATCTCGTTAAAATGACCGATGCTTCACTGGATATTGTTTACGATTCTGAAAACGGTATGTTTAAAAATGTCACTACCGATCCGTGGGTTTTCATCTATTTTTTAAGGGCCGACCTGGGACAAAATTTTCTAAACTATAAAAATAACTGTAAGCAGATTAAAATCAACGCACCCTCCACTTGTGATGAAGTAAATTTCCTAATTTCCTACAATAAGGAACGGTATCCTGCTAAAATCCATAATTATGACTGCTTTAATTCAGTTCAAACAATTGAGTATTCTACTGTTAACTGATTTTATTTATAAACAAAAAGCGGGGTATCTCCCGCTTTTTGTTTATGTTCTTATTTATCTGAACGATTAGTGCTCACGCACCGTATACTTAAAATTTCTTTATCTTACTTTTTTAAATAGGCATAAACCTCTATGTTTGCAGGAACGGCACCACCGTCTTCTACGAGCAATTTCAGTTTTAAATCAGTATTTGTAAGGGAAACCACCTGGTAAAGAACGGTATACCCGTCTTCGTCGTCAACTACGGTGAGCTGCTTTGAAGATTCTAAGAACGACCAGGTTCCGGCATCGTTTTCAGGAGTACAGTCGTCTTCGTTATGGTAGGTTTCGTCTTTTTTCCCGTTGCTTTTGAGGTCTAAAAAATCGTATTCACATCCGGGCTTTTTAAGATCCTCTGAAAATGTTAATTTACCATCGGTGAACATTTCACCCTTTATCATATTCCATTTACCGGTTAAAAGCGTTTTGGGCTGTTGCTGGTTTCCCGGAGCGACAGGACCATCGTCATCTTTACAGCTTACAAATGCAAACATAACGATTGACAATAAATAAAGTGTTTTTTTCATAATTGTAGTGTTAGTATTGTCAAAAATATACATTTTCACAAAACAAAATACCAAACAAATAAAAAAATTAACAACTTAAAGATAAAAAAACACCCTTTCGGGTGTTTTTTTATCTACAAAAGTAAATACTTCCCCATCCATAGCAGACATCATCGTGATTCTAAATATTCTGACAACTCCTTTATATATTTTTCAAAATCATCGTACAATTCCTGTACGCTCTTGTTAAGACGGGATGCAGCAATCCAGAGAAAAGCCCCCCAGGCAACGCACAGGTTTAAAACAGCATCTTATTTTTAATTCAAAGCATCCAGCGTTTCCAAAATAGCCCCGTATACATAATCCAGTTCTTCCGGCGTAATACAATACGGCGGAACCAGGTACAGTACATTTCCCAAAGGGCGCATGATAATGCCTTTTTCTAAAAATTTACGGTATAAAACCTTTCCTGTTTCATTAAAATAAGATGTTTCTTTATCGTTCTTAATTTCCCACGCTAAAATGGTACCGGTCTGCCTCACATGGGCAACCTTTTTGTGTTGCTGCAATGCTTTGGAAAAATTGAGATGCTTTTCACTGATGAGTCCGATCTTATTTAAGGTTTCCTTTTTCAGCAACAGTTCCATACTGGCCAAAGCCGCCGTACAGGCCAGCGGGTTCGCAGTAAAAGAATGTCCGTGGAATAAGGTTTTGTACTGATCGTCCGATAAAAATGCTTCAAAAACCGGGTAAGAGGCGGTGGTAATGCCCATGGGCAGGGTTCCGCCTGTTAAACCTTTTGAAAAGCACATGATATCAGGATTTTCAGAAAGATAATCCGCAGCAAACAGTTTCCCCGTTCTGCCGAAACCTGTAAAAACTTCATCCTGCACCATTAAAATTCCTTCGGTCCTGCAAAATTGCATCAATTCGGATAAATCTTCCGCCCTGTGCATAAGCATGCCCGCAGCTCCCTGGACCAGTGGTTCGTAAATAAAGCACGCCACCTCATCCGAAATGTCTTTAATAAAAGTCTTTAACTCGCTAAGGTTTTCCGAAGTGGGCGTATCGATAAAAATCACTTCAAAAAGCATTTCACCAAAAGGCTTTGTCCAGGCACTTCTTCCGCTTACGGACATGGCTCCAAAAGTATCGCCATGGTATGCGTCTTTAAAGGCCAATATCTTTGTTTTTTCCTTTTTATGGTTATGCCAGTACTGAATACACATTTTCAAAGCAACTTCCACAGCAGTGGATCCGTTATCTGAATAAAAGACCTTTTTTTGATTTGCGGGCAGCAGTCCGAGTAAGTTTTCGGAAAGCCTGATTGCCGGCTCGTGTGTAAACCCGGCAAAAATAACCTGTTCCAGCGTATGCAGCTGCTCCGATACACGTTGTGCAATATACGGATGCGCGTGACCGTGAAGCGTTACCCACCAGGAAGAAACTGCATCGATATAGGCTTTTCCCTTATCATCAAAAAGGTAGACTCCCTTTCCTTTTACAATGGGGATTGCTCCGTCTGTCGTTTTCATCTGCGTATAGGGGTGCCAGTTCACTTCCCTGTCGCGTTTTTGTAAATCCATCTTTTAGCTTGGATTATGGGTTGTACACGTTTGACCCCCTAGTACAGACCGCTCAGCAGTTCCTTTCATGGGTTTTAAGCCTAAGGTCTGCAACAGCTGCATATCTTCCGACATACCGGGGTTAGGCGTTACGAGAAGGGTTTCGCGTTCTCCGGAAAAAATAGAGTTGGCACCTGCCATAAAGCACCAGGCCTGTTCAAAATCGGTCATTTCGATCCTTCCCGCGCTGAGACGCACCATAGACGAAGGCATTACGATACGTGCAGCCGCGATCATCCGCACCATTTCCCAGGTATCTGTTTTTTCATTATGCTGCAAAGGCGTGCCGGCCACCCGTGCCAGTGCATTAATAGGTACCGATTCCGGATGTTTCGGCATCGTAGCTAATGTTAGAAGCATCGATACCCTGTCCTTATGCGTTTCGCCAAGACCGATGATGCCTCCCGAACAAACGGTGATTCCGGCTTTTCTTACATTGTTCAGGGTATTGATCCTGTTGTCAAAAGTCCTTGTAGAAATAATCTCTTCATAATACTGTTCCGAAGTATCGAGGTTGTGGTTGTAAGTATACAAACCGGCCTGCTGAAGGCGTACGGCCTGTTCTTCTGTAAGCATACCCAGTGTACAGCAGACTTCCATTCCCAGTTCATTGACCCCTTTTACCATGTCGATTACCCGGTCGAAATCGCGGTTGTTGCGCACTTCGCGCCAGGCTGCGGCCATACAGAAGCGTGATGAACCGCTCTCTTTTGCCTTTTGCGCATGTTGAATGACCTGTTCTGTAGGAAGCAGTGCCTGTACCTTTATGTTGGTATGGTAACGGGCCGCCTGCCCGCAATACGAGCAATCTTCAGGACAGCCTCCTGTTTTTATGGAAAGCAAGGTCGATATCTGGATTTCTTCCGGGTTGTGCCATTCGCGGTGAACGGTTGCAGCCCTGTATACCAATTCCAAAAGCGGGAGGTTATAGATTTCTTCGATTTCCTCTTTGGTCCAGTCATTGCGTAATGATGTTTTATCGCTCATATTATTTCTATTTGTTTTGTAATTCGTTCTATGTTTTTTTGTGTTAGCTGTTCGATTTCGGGAATCCTTATAATTTTTACCTGGGGCGGTATATTTTCACAAATGATTCTTTCTGTTTCAAAAGGAAAGCCGCCGTTAAGAATCACGTATTGCAGTTTTATACCTCTTTGGTTCAACGACATAAAGGACAATAAGGTATGGTTGATACATCCCAGGTAATTGCGAACCACGAGGCAAACGGGCATGTTTAACTTTTCGATTAAATCAATTAGGAACTCTTTGTCGTTGAGCGGAACCATAAGCCCCCCTGCTCCCTCAACGATTAAATTGTGCTGCGTTTCAGGAATTTTAAACTCTTTTAAATCAATTGTAATACCTTCTTCTTTAGCCGATTGATGAGGGGATGTAGCCAGCTGAAAACGGTATGTTTCGGGATGGCAGACCGTGTTACCGCCCACCCATTGAATGATCTTCATGCTATCGGAGAAATCCAGATCTCCGGATTGTACGGGTTTCCAGTAATCTGCTTTAAAACAGCTTGTTAAAACTGCTGCACAGACGGTTTTTCCTACGTCTGTTCCGATTCCGGTGATAAATAGTTTCATTAGTTCTTTTATTATGAAGGCCGAACGTTATTCAGCCGCTCTGTCTGATTATCCGTGTTAACTTTAAAATTTCATCCTGTGTATTAAAACTGTGCAGACAGATTCTCAGTCTTTCGGTATTCTTTTTTACCGTGGGACTCAAAACCGCATACGTCAATAATCCGTTTTCTGATAATTTGTTTTTAAGGGCGCTCAATTGATGAGGATCGGGAATAATGACGGCCTGTATGGGACTGCTGTCTGAAGACGGGCTTCCCAAGCCTTGCCTGCGAAAAATTTTAATATTTTCCTGAAGATTCACCGATAATTCTTTACCTGCATTTAAAAACCGATAGCCTTCCCTTATGCTCATCCACAAAAAATCATGTGCTGATGTTGTATAGATAAAGGGCGATGCAAAATTGACGAGGTATGATTTTATGAGTTCACTGCACAGGATTGCCGCACCGTGCGATCCTAAGGCTTTTCCGTACGTAACCACTGTAGCCAGAACGCTGTTCTGCAATTGAAATTCTGCAACCAACCCATATCCGAAAACACCGAATGCATGGGCCTCATCTACGATAAGATGGGCTTTGTATTTTGATACGATGACAGCAATTTGCTTAATGGGTGCAAAATCACCATCCATCGAATACAGGCTTTCAATGGCAACGTAACAACGTCCGCTCTGCTTTCTTAAAATCCTTTCCAGATCTTCGGTATCGTTATGCCTGAACTTGAGCTTTTTTGCATGCGACATTTTGCATGCGTCATGTACGGAGCGGTGGATGTGTTCATCGGCAATGATGACGTCATGACGCGTTGGCAATGCAGAAAACAAAGCCAGGTTGGCATTGTAACCCGAGGTAAAAAGCAGGGCGGATTCATAGGTATGCTCTTTGGCAATGAATGCCTCTGTTTCCATAACACTTCTGCTGTTGCCGCTTATCAACCTGGAGCCCGTACTTCCTTTAAGCAGTTCCGGATTTTCAGTCACCTTTTTTAATAAGCTGTTCTGAAAATCCTTATTGCGTGCCAGTCCAAGATAATCGTTCGAATAAAAATCTGTTCCGTGCTGCCATTGCTTTAAAATCCTTAAGGTACCGCCTGCACTTCGTTGCTCCAGTACCTTTTGAAAATGATACAAACTATCCGGCATACTCCAATGCTGAAACTTCCTTATACACCGCCTGTATCCACTGTGTATGAAGTTCTTTTTCAATAACCGAAACTGCTTCAGCATGCCCTTTCCAGTCTGGTGAAAAGGCGTCTAATTGATGGATCATTTCTTCCAGATGCCCTTCTTCTTCCACAATAATGGACTTCACCATGATTTTTGAAGAGGCTTTTGTTAAAAAATCCTGATAAACGGGGTATAGTTCATCCGCGCGGACTTCAATGGCGTACGTCACAAAAAGATAGGCTGCATATTTGAGTTCTTCTTTGCTGAGCCTGAAATTCTTTTGCAGGTATTGACATGTTTTAATATCGAGATGATGCAGATACTGTTTCGTTTTTACTGCGGCCAGCAGTTCCCGGTCTGTATAGGTACGGCAAAGATGCGGACTGATCTTGAGTATCTGCTTTTTAAGATAATAAGCATGACGGTGCTCTTCTGCGGCGTGCTTCAACTGGATGAGCTGTACTGCTTCCGGGTGCTCACAAGCCGAAATCTTTCTTGCTCCGGCATTTTCCATAAAGGAAAGCGTATTGAGCCATTTGGCATGAGTATCCTTATTGCGGATGATTGCTTCTAAAATATCGTAATTTTCCATGAATTCTTATTTCTGGGGTAAAAGTATTATCTTGCCGGCCAGTTTAAGGTGCCATTTTTAATATTATGAGTAGTCCGGTTCGCAATCTGTTTCAAAATTTTATATCGATAGACCGAAATTCATCCACTTCGATCTATCTGCAAATCACGTATCAGCTTATCAATGCCATTCAAAGGGGGTATTTGCCTGCCGGAATGAAACTGCCCGGAAGCCGTATGCTGGCGCAATGGCTCGAAGTTCACCGCAAGACAATGGTAGCAGTTTTCGAAGAACTGGATGCACAGGGCTGGGTACAGATCCATCCCAACAAAGGGACGTTTATACTGGACAGGCAGACGGAAAAGATAAAGATGGAGCAATCAAATTCCCTGGAACTTTATTCTTATCCGAAGAAGACAGGCTTTGCATTTAACAAGACCAATATTCTGGATAATCCGTATGAATACGGAGACTTTCTGTACCGATGGAACGACGGAACACCCGATTATAGAATTACGCAGGTTAATACGCTTACAAAATTTTACTCCGCCAGCTTAAAGCGAAAGCAGAATCAAAGTAAATGGACCTACTCAAAAGAAGAAGGCAGCATCTATTTCAGAAAGCAGCTGGCCAATTACCTGAACCTGACCCGGGGTTTGCATATTTCGGATCAGAACATTCTTATTACCAGAAGTATTGAGACCAGCATTTACATCATTTCACAAATTTTACTGGAAAAGAATGATAAGGTGGTAGTGGCTGAAATGAGCTATTTCGCGACGAATATGATTTTTCAGAAAAACGGTGCCCAGATTCTTACCATACCCATAGATAAAGATGGTATACGTATTGATAAATTAAGGGAATTATGCGAAAAGATGACCATAAGGATGCTGTACCTGACGCCGCATCACCATTACCCGACGACGGTAACCTTAAGTGTCAGCAGAAGAATGGAACTGCTGCAACTGGCCGATGAATTCGGCTTTGTGATACTGGAAGATGATTACGATTATGAGTTTCAGTACGATAAAAACATTACGCTGCCCATAGCCAGCGCAGACACGAACGGTATGGTTATTTATGTAGGTTCTTTCGGTAAAACCCTTGCCCCCGGATTCAGAACCAGTTTTTTGATTGCACCGGAAAACTTAATGTATGAAATGCGGAAATACCTCGGCATCATCGACCGGGAAGGAGATATTATGATGGAACAGGTATTGGGCGAACTTATTGAGGAAGGCGAAATACACCGCCATTTAAAAAAGTCCGTCAAAATCTACCAGGACCGTCGTGACCATTTTGATGAAGTACTCAAAGGTACATTCAAAAATTACGTAAATTATGAGGTACCTTCGGGCGGACTGGCGTACTGGGTAGAATGGAAAAAACCTCTGAACCTGCTTAAAATAAGCCGGGAATGTTCTAAAAACGACTTATTAATCCCAAGGACGCTACTTTATCAGAACAAACACACAACGGCCATGCGCATAGGCTTTGGGCATCTTACGGCAGAAGAAACTGCAACAAGTTTCAATATCTTAAAAAAGGTGATCGAAACAACGTGATTTTAGCCGTGCACAAGCTTTAAATTCCTTTTTTTGCATAATTTAGTAATTGTTAAAATTGGAAAAAAACAAGGTATAAAATGAAAATTTCCGGCATAAAACCTTTTGACGGGCAACATTGCGAAACCACGGCTACGGGAACTTTATTGCGGCAACTGGGTATAGAGCTTTCTGAACCAATGCTTTTCGGACTTGGAGAAGGACTTGGCTTTATATACTGGAATATGAAAACAATGGACTTCCCTTTCATGGGCGGACGCATCAAAACAGATCTTTTAACCCGGAATATTGCCAGGAACCTGAATCTGGAACTCGTGGTAAAGGAAACGGCTTCTGCCCCCAAGGCATGGAATAATGTAAAGGAACTGCTGGACAGCGGACAGGCGGTAGGGTTAAAGTTAGACTGTTATTACCTGGAATATTTTTCAAACCCGTTTCATTTTGCGGGGCACTACGCTGCTATCTACGGTTACGATGATAAAAATGCCTTTCTGGTTGATACGGGGCAGCAGGGCACACAGGTACAGACAAGCCTTAAAAGCCTGTCGGTTGCACGCGCAGCAAAAGGGCCTATGTCGTCCAAAAACCTGTATTACGTTTTGCGTAAAACGGATTGTGAAGCCGATATTTCCACTGCCCTTTTAACAGCCATCCGAAACAATGCAGAGGATTACCTGAACCCGCCCATCACCAACATTGGCTACAAAGGTATTTTAAAAACAGGTACGGAAATAATCAAATGGTTCAGAAAGAGTCAGGACATTGAAAGCGAATTTAAAGCTTCGGCCATGCTCATGGAAAAAGCGGGAACGGGCGGTGCCCTGTTCCGCAACCTGTACCGTGACTTTTTAAAGGAAAGCTACGACCTGCTTAAACTCGACGGGCTCAAATCAGCACATGATGCATTTTGTGAAATTGCAGCACTCTGGACCCATGTGGCGCAATTGTTTGAAGAAGTAAGCCGGACGAAAGACATAAAGTATGTGTACCAGGCATCGGATATTTTAAAATCCCTTTCTGAAAAGGAAAAAAAAGCGATGGAAGTACTGGCAACGTTGTAGCTGGCTTTAACACAAAGTAAAAAACGGTACCATACCTTATATCATATCTATCGTGGACAAGGCACTCAAACAGGAAGGAAAATCAATCGCATTCAAAGAAAGTTAAGATCATAGGAATTACATAAGCCCGAAAAACTATTTAAACTCAATGGAAACAAAATCCTTAATTATAACGCACCTTGAGAAACTGCTTCACTTTTTCGAAAAACATCAGGTGAGCGGCTGGACGCAGCGTTCAAAACAGGCAATTGAACGAATTCAGAAAGGGCAGGATTACAAAACCGTTCTCAACGAATTTAGCGGAACAGGTCCGGGCTCATTGACCGACCTGGACCTGGGCGCAGAAAACAGACATCTTATAGTCGGAAGTACAGAGAAGCGAACAAGCAGCTGCAAATACTTTCCACAGAAATCCTCACCATTAAATACCGCATCCGCTAAAAATATTCTGCAGGTACATTCCCACATCACTTATGGCATTTTGTATGTCCATTAAAATTAAGGACGTGACCAATAATCAGTCCGAACGCCCCGATATAAATAGCAGGACTGTGCCAGTGATAAAGCAGATCATAGGCTACCGAAAAAGAAATAAGCCCCAGCGATCCCCATAATATCCACTTTGCCAGAAGTAAATGGCTTTTTTTAGTCGTCTTGTATACGCTCCACATACCTATGAGTAAAAAGCCAAGGTCGACATACGGATTATGTGAAATACCTATGGGGATAAAGATAAGAAGCGGAAATACCACGCAATGCACCATACACAGGAAAGCAGCAGACATACCGATAACGTCGTAATTCTTTAGAGTTTGTTTTAAAGACATCATTTTTATTTTTCGTTGTTTATAATAACTGCTTCCTCAATTGTATAGATCCAGTCGTCGGGGTCGGTCTCATTACAGCTGAAGATACCCTGTACGGTTACATAGGTATCCGTCGCCAAATGGTGTACTTCTTTTTTGAAATTTAATCCGGAAATGGTTTCCGCCCCGGCTGTACCACAAAAAAAGCAGGAAGCCATAACGTTTTTGCTTAACACGTAGGTTTCATCATCCACAGGGATGATATACCCGCTGAGTTCTACTGTTTTACCCTTCATTTCACGCAGGTTTTGGGTTAAAACCGGGTAAAGCATATCCGCGTAGAAGCCGTCATCCTTTGTTTTAAACCCGATATTACCGAGAACAGACCATGCAAGCTTATAGGGTTTTACCTGAGTTTGACTACCTGTATCAACGGGTGCTGCATCAAAGTTTTTTTGAGCTGTTCGCTTTTCACCCTTCTTCTTGCTGAATGTTTTAGCATGCGGTGTTGAGGTGCTTAACCCTATGCATAGCAGTACCGTTGCCAGTGTGATAAGGAGCACATGGATTGCAGATAATCTTTTTTTAAAGGCCATAAAAAGGGTCGATTTACAACGTGATCATGAAATATCTAAAAAAAACCGGTTATGCTTTAATATGAAAAAAGTGCTGTGGAGGATGAACTGATTCAGCATAACCGGCATATTTTATTTTTTAAAGGTTATGACCGCATTGTGGATGCTGAAAGGCCAGTCGTCCCCGTCTTTATCGTTATAGAAAAAAGTCCCCTCCAACGTAACGTAGGCATCTGTCTTTAAGCGCGGCAGTTTGCCTTTAAACCGGATACCCATAATGGTTTCTATACCTGCGGTGCTGCAGAAAAAACAATGCGAAAAGACGTTTTTGCTGAGCACGTATGATTTGGTATCAGCGGGAATAATGTAACCGCTCATCTTTATTTTTCTTCCGTGTAATGATTCCCTGATGACATTATCGAAATTTCCCATCATTTTAAGGCTCCTGCTGATGTTGGCCAGCTGTTCCCAAGTGATCTCTGTGCGGTCCTGCTCATGGATTCCCGCGTATTTCGTGTTCGCTGTTCCCGAGGTAAAGCCCATTAAGAAAACAGCCGTTGCTGCATACAGCCCTATGATTAATTTTTTAAGCATTTGCCAGTGTTTTAGAAATATTTAATGAATAGGCCTTGACTGCCGGAATAAAGGCTGCCAGCAAACCGACGCCTAATGTTGCCGCAAACAGCAGGCCTTCCTCTTTCAACAGAAATTCAAACGGATCGAAAGTCATTTTAAATTCCGTATGCGCAGAAACCGACAATAAATATAAGCCTATTCTTCCACATAATATACCAAAGATGAATCCGGTAACGCATAATAAGATGCTTTCTAAAAATACCAGCCACAACAACTGTAATTTAGAGGCTCCTGTTATACGCAGCAGCGCAAATTCATACCTGCGTTCTTTGAGCGTGTTGTACAGGGCTGCAAAAATACTTATACCGGATATGAACATTATACCGTAAGCAAGGTATTTCAGTGCAGAAATTCCGATTCCGAACAACGCAAACAACCGGTTGATCTCTATTGCCGGCGATGCAGCCTGCATATTGGTATTTTGAGGCACAATGCGCTGCCAGGTCACCTTTGCCATATTGTTGCGCATTTTTAAAAGTACGGCCGTTATTTCTTTTTCTTTGTGATGCGATACTTCTGGTTCAGCCTTACTGCTTCCCCTTTCGTGATGCTGCTGAATAGTTTCCGAATGCGCATGACCGGGGTCACCGTGTTCATGTTCGTGCATATGCCACACCGACTCAACCGTACATAATATAAGCTGATCGGAAACCCTGCCAGATGGTTTCAGTATACCGGCCACTTTATAGCTGTGATGCTCGTGTACGTCACCCTCCTCCGTATCTCCGTGGGTTCCGAAAAACGTGTCCCCTATCTTCAAACCCGTATCAAGGGCAACACCTGCTCCGATAACGACCTCAAAATCTCTGGTGAACGATGTTCCTTCCGAAACATTCAGTTTAAAATGTTTTAAATAGTCCTCATTCGTTCCAACAATCCTGTATCCAAGATAATTATCACCATAAGCCAGTGGAACGGCACTTTGAACCATCGGGTTCTTCATCCACGTTTCGGCTTCTTCATATGAGATATTTCCCGTTGGTGCATCCATGTGATAAACCGACGATAAAATAAGCTGTAACGGGCTTCCTTTTGCTCCGAGCACGAGATCTATACTATCCATCGACGATGAAAATTTTTCTTCGAACTGTTTCTGCAAAAGGATTAAAACCGAAATAATAGAAACAGATGCCGTTAAAAGAATAATGCTCAAAAATGCATTCAGCGGTTTGAACCATGTATTCTTCCACGCAATCTTTGTTATCATACCAAAGCTATTTGATGGTTAAACAATGCTTTTAACCTTTGGTCGTGCGTTACGACAACTAAAGACGACCTGTATTCCTTTGCCAATGCATTTAACAGATTCGCTACCAGAAATGCATTTTCGTCATCCAGGCTCGAAGTAGGTTCGTCTGCCAGAATAAGTGAAGGACTGTTAATGAGTGCGCGTGCAATGTTTACACGCTGCTGCTGCCCCACACTCAGATGGCTGGGGAGTTTATGTACGTGCTCTTTTAAACCAAGGTGGTCCAGCAACTCCAGTGCCTGCTGTTTGGCTTTCCTGCCATGTGTTATCCACGATGCCAGCAGCACGTTATCCAGTACCGAAAGGGCTTCTATAAAGAACGACTTCTGTAAAACCATACCGATCTGGTTTCCGCGGAATGTATCGCGTGCGGAAGCACCCAGCTCATGTATTTTTTGATTATTTATAAGGATTTCGCCTTCGCTGGGTTCAAGCAATCCTCCTAAAAGATGCAGGAACGTTGTTTTACCAGTACCGGAATTCCCCGTAACCAATAACGTTTGTCCGTCGGGGCATTGAATGTCGGGAAACCGGAAGGCATGCGCAGAATCATACGAAAACATAACATTTTGGGTGGTAATCATGCTGAATTGGTTTATTGATTAAATTTAATAATGCAATTGTGTTGCAAAAATAAAAATTATATTTTAAAACGCAACAATGTTGCATTAAAATAGCTGCATAAAAAATTTTAATAAAAACCCGTGCAGATAATTAAAACGCATCAAAAAAACGGGAAAGTACATAAATTTGTTTTTACCCAAAGTACCTATAACAACAGTCAGTTACAGCGTTCTTTACATTTAACAAGCAATAAAACAGAAAACACCGGTTTAATCTATTATCCAGTGCACAGCTAAAATACAGCAGGTTTCGGATTTTACAGCTGCGATCTGTTTTCGACATTTGTATTATAAATCATACGGAAATGACAACGCAACCCAACATCGATTACAACAGAATTGCAGAAGCAATTGAATACATCCGCAACAACTTCAGGCTGCAACCCAACCTTGATGAAGTTGCGTCACAGGTACATTTGAGTCCTGCCCATTTTCAACGGCTGTTTACGGAATGGGCCGGTACAAGTCCTAAAAAATTCCTGCAGTACATCAGCGTGGAACATGCCAAGAAAATACTCGAAAAGGAACGGGCCACGCTGTTCGATACGGCTTTTGAAACAGGACTTTCCAGTACGAGCCGTTTGCACGACCTGTTTGTAAATATTGAAGGAATGACACCTGCCGAATACAAAAACGGGGGTAAAAACCTTAGCATCAACTACAGTTTTGCGCAAAGTCCTTTTGGCTCTTTAATCGTTGCTTCTACCCCGAAAGGGGTCTGCTATATGGCATTTGAGGAGGACGAAGACAAAGCGCTGAACGACCTTAAATTGAAATTTCCCAATGCAGATTTCCGGCGCACGCTGGACTTAATACAGCAAAATGCCCTGTTCATCTTTCAGAACGACTGGAACAAACTACCCGAAATAAAGCTGCACTTAAAAGGAACCGACTTTCAGCTCAAAGTATGGGAAACACTTTTGAAAATCCCCATGGGCCGGCTTTCTACCTACGGCAGCATAGCCGGCAGTATTGGAAATCCGAAAGCTTCGCGCGCTGTGGGAACGGCCATAGGAAGCAACCCGGTGGCGTTCCTTATCCCGTGCCACCGCGTCATCCGGTCTACAGGTATGTTTGGAGGCTATATGTGGGGAGCAACAAGGAAAACCGCCATCATTGGCTGGGAAGGGGTAAAAACGGATACACAAATCTAACGGAAAGTATGCAGAACCTTATTCAGAAACTACAGTATGCAGACTGGCAGCATATCACCGAAATGCTGCACGGCAACGGATATGCCCTTTTACCTGGCTTGTTGGCGGATGACCAATGCGAACAACTGAAAGCCGGCTACTCCGACACGGCCGCCTACCGGAAAACGGTTGTAATGGAACGTCACCGGTTCGGACTGGGTGAATACAAATATTTCGATTACCCCTTACCCAACCTGATTAAAACCATAAGAACAACCCTTTACCCCAAATTGGCCCCGGTTGCCAACACCTGGTTTAAGGCAATGCAGATCGACACCCGGTTTCCGTTACAGCACGAAACGTTTTTACGGCAATGTCATGAAAGCGGACAGCAAAAGGCGACAGTGCTGATCCTGAAATACGGTAAAGGTGGTTTTAATACATTGCACCAGGACTTGTACGGAACTGTTTACTTTCCCATGCAGGCCGTAGTGTTCCTTAATGAACCTGATACAGATTTTACTGGAGGTGAATTTGTACTGACACAACAGGTTCCCAGGGCACAGTCGAAAGCCATCGTACTAAAACCGAAAAAAGGCGATATGCTCATTTTTACAACCAGCTTTAAACCCGAAAAAGGAACTAAAGGTTATTACAGGGTACATATGAAGCACGGTGTAAGCGAGGTGACATCCGGCGAGCGCCATACCCTTGGCATTCTTTTTCACGATGCTTTAAGTTAAGGATGATAAGGCACAGCGATCTATCGGACAGAACTTTACGAAGCGGCATCAGGCAGGGGACTGTCTGTTTTGGCGGAAACCGCAGGTTAAAGATTTATGGAACATTGAACTGTACTGCAGGCAAAAGAATGAAACGGGAAAACCGGGTTTTCTTTTTCGTCAGCCGATGAAGCAGAGCAAAATAACTACCGCCCTTGCGGGCATTGTATGAAAAAAGCATATAAAGAATGGAAAGATGGACATATTTAACTCAAAAACAGATAAAATACAAAACCTGCTGCCTTATGACGGGACGGTAAACTATTACGGTAAACTGCTGAGTACACCTAAAGCCGATTTCTATTTAACCCGCTTGCTGGAAACGGTTGCATGGCGTCATGATGAGGCCCTCATCTTTGGCAAAAGGATCATTACAAAACGCAAAGTAGCCTGGTATGGTGAAAGACCGTTTGCATATACCTACTCCAGCACCACCAAATATGCACTGCCGTGGACAAAGGAATTACAGGATTTGAAAACATTCATAGAAAAAGAGACAGGTGAAAACGTTTAATTCATGCCTGTTGAACCTGTATCACAGCGGCGAAGAAGGAATGGCCTGGCACAGTGACGCAGAAAAAGACCTGAAGAAAAACGGCGCCATCGGTTCCCTAAGCCTTGGTGCTGAACGAAAATTTGCATTCAGACACAAGCAAACGAAAGAAAAGGTCGAACTGTATTTGGAACACGGCAGTCTGCTCGTAATGAAAGGTACAACACAGACAAACTGGCTGCACAGGCTTCCTCCTGCTAAAAAGGTAACCGCTTTAAGGATAAACCTTACCTTCAGAACCATTACGGATCCTTCACGGCAATTGTAAACAACAGAGCAGAAAGGGCCAGGTTTTTACGGTAAGAACCGGTAATCATATAAAAATTATCTATATATTCGTAAAAACATGAACTTAAAGATCCTGCATTCCTTCAGCCGCCGGATCCACCTCATTTAAACCGACCATATGATAAAAAAACAGCCGGTATTCCTTATTATTTTTGCCTTACTGACAACCTCATTGCTGGCGCAGAACTATGAACGGTATAAAAAACTAAAAGATGTAACAATTACCTCCAAAAAACTGGGATTTGATAAAAATATTTCCATAACCGTTCCAATAGAATGGCAGGAAGGAACAGCCAACCGTTTTCCATTGATCATCCTATTTGATAAACAGAATCAAAGGAGCCATAACTACATCCTAAATACGATCGATTACCTTACCAGCACGGAACAGATGCCTTCGTCGGTTATCATAAGCGTTGCTTCAGAACAGCGATATCGCTACATAGAAACTTCCTATAAAATTTCAGATGCGAACGGACGCGCATTGGAAAATGAAAAGTTTCTTTTTGAAGAACTTATCCCGCTTGCGGAAAAAGAATACAAAGCTTCTGCTTTCAGAGTCCTGATAGGTCATTCAAGATACGGTTATTTCACTACTGCCCTTTTTAGCTCACGCATCAATGATCTTAATGCTGTTATCTCGATGAGTCCGTTCTTTATTCAGAAAGAGGTTGATCTTACCGATTCTATAGGCAAATTAAACAAGCGTACGTGTCGTTCTCAAAAATACTACCGTTTTGGAATCGGGAACGATTTTCCGGAGGACTTTACCAAAATGGATTCTGTCCTGAATCAAAATACGCACAATGCCTTCCTGGATATGAAAGGATACCGTTTTAAACAGGCAGGTCATGATGTTACACCGGGGTTGATCATCAGTACGGCACTTTATGAATTATTTGAAGAATGGTCGGCAATCCAGTCGCGGTACAGTTCGGTGAAACAGGCAGACTTAAGCATAAAGCCTTCCCTTGATAAGGCAATCGCTTCTCATTACGGTGCCCCGTTGAATTTTTCAATCGGAGTACTTAACGGTAAAGGCTGGCATTTCTATAATGAGCAACAATATGAGAAAGCCGTTGAAGCGTGGAACATATTAATGGATGCCTATCCTAATTTTTCAGAAGGTTACCTGTCCATCATCAACGCACAGAGCCGCTTAAAGAAGGACTTTTCTGCGACAACCGTAAAATTCAGACGATCCCTAACAGCTTCCCGCCTTTATACGGAAGAACAAAAAAAGGTATTAGAAAAGGAACTGCAGGAACTCATCAACTAAATCCGGTGTGCAACATTTTTAAACTTTCGATTAAGACTTAAAAGTCCTGGTTATTGCACCGGGATTTTTATTTTTTCGGAAACGGTTAACAAAGTTCTGCTTTCCACAAATAGAAGAAAGCTGCTGTGATGCAGAATGCTTAAACTGGTTTAAGATTTTAATACTCCCCTTCTTTTTATCTTTGTGTAAAAAATTAAGATGATGCAGAACATAACGAACAAATACGCGCCCTTATTCCTGCGGCTGGCACTAGCTGCAGCCTTGCTGTCGGCCGTTGCGGACCGTCTGGGCTTCTGGCCCGAAGCGGCTTCCAACTGGGGAAATATGGAACGATTCACGACCTATACGGCACAGATAACCTCTTTCCTTCCCTCTGGTATGGAAACCGCCAATGCTTGGCTGGCCACCCTTGCTGAAACGGTATTGGGGCTGCTGCTCATTTTGGGTTTTAAAACACGTTGGGCGGCCTTCGGTTCCGGCCTGCTATTACTTATTTTCGCCGTTTCCATGACGCTGACTGTTGGTGTGAAAACTACCTTCGACTATTCGGTATGGGTAGGCAGTGCCGCTGCTTTTTTACTGGCTGGTAAAGAACAATTTTATTTTAGCCTGGACCAGCTCATTTCACAAAAAAGTTCTACGGAATAATATTATATTGCAGCAGCAAATAACCGTTATGGAAACAAAGGTTCCTTTAAAAGACATCATAACGCTTTTTCTTAAACTGGGCTTTATTGGGTTTGGCGGTCCCGCTGCGCATATAGCCATGATGCAGCACGAAGTGGTGGAGAAAAGAAAATGGATGAGCGCGCAACATTTTCTTGATCTCCTGGGGGCAACCAACCTGATTCCGGGTCCGAACAGTACCGAAATGGCCATCCATATAGGATATACAAAAGGCGGCTGGAAAGGACTGTTGGCTGCCGGTCTGTGCTTTATTATGCCTGCCGTTCTCATCACCGGATTCTTAGCGGTACTTTACCATAAATACGGACAGCTGCCGGCCATTCAACCATTTATTTACGGCATAAAGCCCGCCGTCATCGCCATTATTGCAGCAGCGGTCTATCCGTTGGCCATAAAAGCTGTGAAATCCGTTTTCCTGGGTTTTACAGGTATTGCGGTACTGGCTGCTTCCCTGTGCGGATTCAATGAAATTGCCCTTATGTTCGGTGCAGGTTTCATGGCACTTATATTCTATTTTATCCAAAACAGAAAGGCTGGCCGTCTTCATAATATCTTTGTGCCTGTTTCCCTTATGAATCTGTTTCCCACAATACACAGTGGCCTTAATACCCAGCTTTTCTGGATCTTCCTCAAAACGGGTGCCCTGCTCTACGGTAGCGGTTATGTCCTTTTTGCCTTTCTGGATACGGAACTTGTTGCTACAGGATTGCTTTCAAGGAAAGAACTTATAGATGCCGTTGCCGTTGGTCAGTTTACTCCGGGTCCCGTTTTTTCTTCCGTTACCTTCATAGGATACCAGATCAACGGCCTTTCCGGCGCCATACTTTCAACTATTGCCATTTTCCTTCCTTCTTTTGCCTTTGTGGCCCTGTTGATTCCGCTTATGAGAAAGATACGCAATTCCGAAACTTTATCTGCTTTTCTTGATGCGGTTAACGTGGCATCGGTAGCCGTTATTGCAGCCGTATGCTGTATCATGGCACGCGAAACCGTTACAGACTGGCAAACCGCCTGCATTGCCATGATCTGTACTCTTACTGTCTTTAAATTTAAAAAGGTGAACAGTGCTTTTATTGTCCTTGGAGGCGCCTTACTGGGATTCTTACTTTACAGTATATGATCCTTAATAACATACAGAAAGCTGTTTTTAAAGTAAATCCGAAAATATAAGCAATATATTTTATTAAGTCTGTGAAAATTAAGACCAAAATAGTTGTTATTTTAAATTAACTAAATATCTTTGTAACTAAAATATTTAGTTAATGAGTAAAAATAATTTTAACGAACAGTTGGTCAATTTCCGGTTGGCCAGCAGGCAGTATTCCGATGCTTCCGTTTTTATGCACGAAGCCATTGCACGTAAGGCCGGTCTATCGGGCGCCGATCATAAGTACCTGGGCCTTATTTTAAAGTACAAATCCATAACGGCAGGTGAAATTTCAAAACTTACCGGGCTTACAACGGGCGCAGTAACAGGCCTTATTGACAGGCTCGAAAAAAAAGGACTGCTTAAAAGGGAGTTTACGGCCGAAGACCGCCGGAAGGTAATCATCATTCCAAATGAAGAAAACAGTATAAAGCTTTTAAAACCGTTTTTTGAAGAGCTGCAACAGAAAACCACAGCCCTGTTATCCGGTTTTTCCGAAGAGCAGCTGCTTACAATTCAGCGCTACTTTACCGAAGCAACCGTTATAATGAATGAAACAACGAACCGCCTAAACCAAAAATAAAATGGAAAACGTACCCTCACAATATCTCAGCAGGGCCGAACTGTGGATCTGCCTTACCACACTGCTTTATTTTTTAATGAACGGTGCACAGATTTTTGAGACGCTTGTTTTTGTTCCGAAATGGGCGACATCCCCTCCGCATGATTTTAAGCTGTTGCTCGACGGTAAGGGTACAAGCCTTAAGGTGTTTTGGATTGTAATGCATTCACTTCACGAACTGGCCTTTATACTGGCCATTATCTTCTGTTGGAAGCTCACACCCATAAGGTACTGGCTGCTGGCCTTGTTTGCCCTGCATTTTTTGGTGCGGGTGTGGACGCTCGCCTATTTTGCACCTAACATCATTGATTTCCAGAAAACAGCCGCAGACCCTTCGCTTGCAAAGGATCTTGTGAAGCGCGTGACAGACTGGCAAACCTGGAATTATGTGCGGGTAGCCCTGTACATAATACTTTCCATAGCCTTCATACCGTTGTGTATTAAGGTTTTGGGAATGCGCGCATAAATGTCGTGCTCAAAAACAAATTCAACCAGTATGGAAAAGATAAGGAACTATTTTGAAGAATTCGTCACGATGAACGATGACGACTGGCAGGTGTTCTCTACAAAATTATCAAGGAAGGAATTCCCTAAAAAAACACTTATTCTTGAAAAAGGCCGTCGCGAACAGAACCTTGCCTTTATAGAGAAAGGCATTGTAAGGTTCAATATTCCGAAACCCGATCATGATTTTACGTTTGCGTTTGCATTTGAAAATATGTTCGTAAGTGCTTATGATTCGTTTCTTACGCAAAGGGAATCTTTTTACAGCATCGAAGCTATTACGGACTGCGTATTATGGCAGATTAGTTATGAGGATCTTCAAACGGTTTATGAATCAACCGATATCGGCGACCGTATCGGACGCAAAATAGCGGAAGATCTGTTCGTTAAAAAGATGAAAAGGGAATTGTCTTTGCTTGAAGATACGGCTCAGAAAAGATACCTGGACCTTATAAGGGAACAACCCCAGCTTATACAGCACATTCCTCTGAAATACCTGGCATCCTATATCGGCATAAGACCGCAGTCACTGAGCAGGATCAGAAAGAATATTAGTTAACATTTGTTCATTGCGCATTGCGCCGTGCTATACTAATTTTGTCTAAGGATGAAACAGCTTGCCGGCTGCTATTTCTCCACAAAAAAGGCTTAACTACCTGAAAAGCAACTAAATTAAATAGTAAAGATGAAACCATTATTCGTATTATGGGGAACTTTTGTTACCATGCTTATCGTTACGCGGATTTTCTGTCCGCAAATTGACTATGCTTTATCTGGCAAAACGGCGCTGGCCGTAATGCTGCTCTTTACCTCTGTGGGGCATTTTATGTTTACGGAAGGTATGACCAGTATGTTACCCGATTTTGTCCCTTTCAGGGTACAACTCATATATGCAACGGGATTGCTGGAAATAGCTGCTGCCATAGGCCTGTTCGTGCCGCGACTGCAAACCTTGACAGGCATGCTCCTTATCGTTTTCTTTGCCCTTATTCTGCCCGCCAATGTGTATGCTGCGCAAAAACACCTCAACTACGAAACTGGAAAAAGCGACGGCAAGGGTACTTCGTACCTGTGGTTCCGTATCCCTTTCCAACTGTTACTCATATTCTGGACCTACTTCTGCGTAATCGGGTAAATAGTTTTTGGCAACGTAATGTAATGCCTCCTGGATACCGGAACAATTCTGACATCACGATATACGGATGTTTTGTCCCCGATTTGGGCACGATCGTCAAAAAACGGACGAGAACCGGAAAACCCGTCGTTTATTTGCATCAACAACGGGTTCCAAATCCATATTTACACCATAACATATGAAATACATTTTATCTTTCGTCATCTTGCTTTCAGGGTTCTTCGCTGATGCACAAGCTATTCCGACCGATAAGGTAGATGCCTTTATCGATTATATTGAACAGCATAACCGTGCCATAGGTAACGTGTCCGTGTTTAAGGACGGAAAGGAAATCTACTATCGCGATTTCGGACAGTGTGCAGTTCCGGAACTCCAACCCGACCGTAATGCCAGATATATGATCGGTTCGATCACCAAAATGGTAACAGCTACCCTCATTTTAAAACTTGCAGAAGAAAACAAACTGAGCCTAACCGACAAACTCAGTGAATTTTATCCGAAAATGCCTAATGCCACAAACATCACCATTGAACAACTACTGGGACATACCAGTGGGCTCGGTGATGTAAATTTTAAAGACGGCACCATAAAGTGGCTTAAAGAAAAAAAAGTTGGCGATGCCGCCCTCTTAAAGCAAATCAGACATCAGGGAGCCCTTTTTAAACCAGGTAAGGACTTCTCGTATTCCAATTCAGGCTATTTTCTTTTGGGAAAAATACTGGAAAAGAAATATGGAAAACCTTTTTCCGAGATCGTCAAAGAACAGGTAGCAACACCTTTACACCTTTTAAACTTCATTTCACCGGATAGCACAACGGCCGGCGTATTGCATTCATACAAATTCAGTGGAGGAAACTGGCAGGCCATGCCCGATTTTATTCCGGAAAATATTCGTGCATATGGCGACATGGCAGCCACCACTACAGACCTTAACGCTTTTGCTGAAGCTTTGTTTCAGAACCGCATCATCTCAAAGAAAAGCGTTGATCTTATGAAACCTAAAAAAGGCAGCTATTTCGGACTCGGCATGATGACCGTTCCGTTCTACCAGATTATGCTTTACGGTCATGGGGGAGATACAGACGGTTCCCATACCCTGTTGGCGTATGATGAAAAAGAAACAATATCGGTAGCCATTGTCATCCACGGCGACCGTTCTATAAAAAGTGATTTTTACACCGGTATCCTCAATGCACTGTACAGCGGCACGCTGCCGTACCCCCTATTCGTAACAGACGAGATACTGAACCGGTACGAAGGCATTTACTACTGTAAGGATTTTCCTTTTAAACTAAAGATTTTTAATGAAGGCGGAGCCCTGTATGGTGAAGGTATGGCTAAAGGACAGATCCCGTTTCAGCTGAAGGCAAAATCGGATACGGAATTTTACCGCGGTAACGAGGTACAAACGAGGTTCGATATCGCAAACAACAAGATGTACCATACTGAAAGTGGGGAAACTTTCGAATTTACAAAGGAATAACGCTCTTAAATACAGATAATCGCGCCTATAACCCGGCCACCATATTCTTAAGGAATACGGTAGCCGGAGTTTTAATGTCATAGTATAAACAAATTATTTGCACTCCGGATGGTGAGTTAAAAAAAGTTTATGAATCACTTAATTAATATTTACGATCTTTTTTAAATTATCCAGTATTTTATCAAGATCCTCATATTTTCCCCATATCGTATATTCTGCCTCAGTCTTTAAATCTTTATATTCCTGATCAGTAATCCGCACGGATATCTGGATGGAATCGGTCCGTTTTCTATCGCGAAAGTACTGTTTCATACCCTCCCAGTCGATTTTGTGCTTCTCGGAGTCTTTCGCCGTAACGGAGAAATCGTCTTTGCGTTTTTTCTTTACCGGATGAGGCTGGGCAACCGCATACAGCGTTCCGAACAGTAAAGTGAAAAGTATGATGTGCTTTTTCATATTTATAAAGTATTATTTTGACAATTAATTATACAGTTCTTCCAGAGAACTTTATTCATGGAGTTCAAAACCGGCAATTTTTGCTATACTTTGCCTTTTGAGTACAATACGGTTCTTTTTTTGCTTTATTTTATAAATATTTCCGAAAAAGATACCGTCACGGTCTTTTTCCAGATAGTCAAAATGAAATTTCGGGGTATAGCTTAAGGTACTGTCTCTACGTTCCGCGCCGGGCAGCTGCGAGGTGACAGCATTATCGGTTCGCGAACCTTCAGCCGTTCGCTTTTGTCGGTCTGTAATCCTAAAAACTTCTCTGCCCCCATCTTCAGGGTACCGGGTAGCGCTACAGCTTAAAATGCTCAGTACCGTTAAAAACAACACGATGTTTTTCATAAGCATGTATCGATGTTTACCATATAAATATAAGAAAAATAAGCGAAACGACTATTCCGGTATAAAATTGAAAAAGGATAATTCGGAAAAAATTTCCGGATTATCCTAATTATGTGCTTTATTCAAAATCAGCAACTTGTTAAGAATCAAAAATTTTATACAGCCAATATCCACCGGACATCAAAAACATCGGTTACCTCCATTAATTTATCCTGTTCATTTCCCGCCACAGGTACCGGGCTGGGCCGGGCTGTGAGTTTATTAACAAGTATCATCCTCTCGGAGGCATTCCGACACATCAGGAAAACTGCGACATGGTTTCCTGTTTTCCGGCCTTCGTCATACACCATATCCGATCCATGAATTACGATACTTTGAGACGTAAGAGAGGCACTTACAACCAGGAGGTTCGGGTTTTCTCCTGGCATGCTGTCAAACATTTCAAAATGTAAGATTCCGCCAAAGCAATTTTGATAAAAAGTAAGCGCCTCTCTGCAATTTCCCGAAAATGTGATGAACACTCCGCTTTTTAACAATTCCATATCCTAACCAATCTCAGGAACCTGAATCAGGCATCCGGTATTACAGGCTCCACAAGCTTTTTCATCTTTTCCAATGATTCCTGCCAGCCAAGATAACACATTTCGGCCGGGATCATTTCCGGAATACCCGTTTGTTCAATCTTAATTTCGGTACCGCAGGAAACTTCCCTTAATGAAACGGTCGTCGTGATTTCTCCTGGCAGGTTCGGGTCATCGAACCTGTCTGCATACCTGATAAATTCATTGGGCGTTATCTCGAGGTATTCTCCGCCAAAAGAATGCCCGTTACCGGTACTGAAATTAATGAAAGTCATTTTAAATTTTCCGCCAACCCTGAAATCCATTTCCTGTACGGTACATACAAAACCGTAAGGCGGTAACCAGGCTGCATGTGCAGCCGGGTCTGCAAAAGCGCGAAATACCTTATCAGGGCTTGCCTGAATGATCCGGTGTAAATAAACACTGTTTGTTTTCATAATGATTGATTTTTATAATTATTAATATTCTTTATCCCATTTTATTCCGGACACCTCTTTCATCAAAGATAAAAATACCTTATGATGAACAATTGATGTACAGATGAACCCATTAATCTTTAACAATGAGTTTTATTTTTGTGCCGTATACATACGACAACATAAGTATTCCCAGAACGATGAGCGGCATGAGCATATAGGCAATATTTTTATCCACACAGGCGTGGCTGATAAAGGCAAAGATTAAGTTGAACGTCAACCCTGCATACGCCCACTCCCGTAGTTTGACAGGAAACCGGGGTACCGCTATGGCAATAACTCCCAATACTTTGCAGATAATAAGCGAATAGGCAAAATAATCGGGATATCCCAGTGGTTTTGTACCGGCATTGATATATTCCGGTGCAAACAACAGGGTGCCTAATGGCATAATGCCTTCCCAGATCACGATAAACAGGGTTGCCACCCAGAAGATAATTTTATTCTTTTTCATTGTTTCCGTATTTTAAGGTGGTTATTGTGATGCTTCAACATATTTTACAAAGTTATCAAGGATGGCCTGCCACCCCTGCTTCTGGAACTCGGGATCATTTACAGATTCCGCATCGAAAGTGGTTGTCATAACCGTCCCCCCGTTTTCACTTGCAAACAACGTATGTACTTTCCGTCCGTCGGGCATGGTATATCCTATTTCACTATGCTGTTCAACCTTATCGTAAATTCCTTCAAAATCAAAACCAAAGCTGCCGTCACGGGCCTCCATACGGTTTTTAAACGTTCCGTTAACGCGCAGATCATTCTGGCTTTCCGGGCAATGCCAGCCTGGATCTGCGGTATTCCACTGCATAATATCGGCCGGTGTATTCCATACCTGCCATACTTTTTCAACCGGGGCATTTACCGTTGCTTCTACCTTAATCTTTGTGTGTGTTTCCATAATTTTTCGTTCTTATTGATATAACAAAGATGCGAAGGATCTTAAAAAGGAATATATTGTAAAAACGACAACTTTAGGGGTGGATTACGACAAAAAACATTTGTATCTTTATAACTAAACATAAAAATATGCATATTTCTGTTTTTGTTCCCCAATATGGTACTATTGAAGGCATTACGCCTGCATTCAGAACCTTTCATACAGCTAATGAATTCCTCGCTGCCTTTGGCAAGAACCCCGTCTTTCAGGTTGAATATGTAGGTTTAAGCGAGTACGTGCCGGCAAACAGCGGCGAGTACACTATAAAAACGAATCGCCTGCTCCGTGATGTTGAAGAAACCGATCTGCTTATTATACCGCCTATTTTTGGCGATATAGACAAAGGTATCAGGGACAACGCAGCTGCAATACCTTATTTCACAAAACTGCATTTAAAAGGAACACAGCTGGCCAGTTTATGTGTTGGAGCTTTCCTGCTGGCCGAGACAGGACTGTTAAATGGAAAAAAATGTTCGACCCATTGGGCCTATATCAGGGAATTCAGGGAAAAATACCCCGAAGTTGAAATTGAGGACGGTGCCGTAATTACGGAGAATGACAACATCTACAGCAGTGGCGGAGCCAGCAGTTTATGGAATCTGATCCTTTACCTTGTTGAAAAATTTTCCGACAGGGAAACGGCTGTGCTCATCGCCAAGTATTTTGCCCTTGACATCAGCCGGGACAGCCAGTCTCAATTTACCATATTCAGGGGACAGCGAAACCACGACGATACCGATATTCAGAAAGCCCAGGATTATATTGAACAAAAATATGAAGAGAAAATAACGGTTGAAGATTTAGCCAATTTAGTTAACATCGGACGCAGGACGTTTGAACGGAGGTTTAAGGAAGCAACAAACAATACGTCCGTTGAGTACCTGCAGCGTGTACGCATAGAAGCAGCTAAAAAGTTTTTCGAAGCTTCGCGTAAGAACGTCTCGCAGGTAATGTACGATGTGGGCTATTCGGATACGAAAGCTTTCCGGGATACCTTCAAAAAGATAACCGGTCTTACACCGGTAGAGTACCGGAATAAATTTGCCAAAGTCACGACAGAAGGAGAAACACCTGCGGTTACAGTTTGAGGAAGGGCACTCGAAAAATTACGGCCTATTTTAAAAAACAGCATTATTTTATGGTTAATTTTGCTGTTTATCTGCGATAACCTCTATGGAAATAAATACCAGCTTACCTTTTCGACATCTTGTTTTGGCTCTTTTGACCGTACTGATATGGGGCGTTAACTTCATTGCCATTTATGTGGGACTAAAAGATTTTCCTCCGTTCCTTTTTTGTGCCATACGCTTTGGCCTTTCTGCCCTTCCGCTCGTATTTTTCCTTCCAAGGCCAAAAGCTCCGTTAAAGTTCATTCTGGCTTACGGTATATTGAACTTCGCATTGCAGTTCGGACTGCTCTTCAGCGGAATCCACATGGGACTTTCCCCGGGACTGGCATCGCTCGTAATGCAGATACAGGTCTTTTTCTCTATAGGTCTTGCATTCGTATTTTTTGCAGAAAGGCCGGGATTCTTAAAGATTACAGGTTCGCTTGTGTCATTTATCGGACTGGGAATCGTAGCCTTAAACCTGAACGCCGATGCCACCCTTACCGGACTTTTGCTGACCCTGCTGGCTTCTTTGTCATGGGCCGCTGGCAATATGTTTACCAAAAAAGTGAATGCCGCCTCCCCCCTTTCTCTTGTAGTGTGGGGGAACCTCGTTGCCTTTCCGTTTATGGCTGCTGCGTCGTTCATTGTGGAAGGATCTTCTGCCATAGCCGGCTCGTTTCATACCATATCATGGGAGACGGCAGCTGCGGTTGCCTTCGTTGTTTACGTATCAACTCATGTAGGGTATGGTATATGGGGCTACCTTCTGAAGTCTTACCCTACCTCTGTAGTTGTTCCTTATACCCTGCTTATACCTATTGTAGGTTTTATAAGTTCGGCTCTTTTCCTGAACGAATCCCTCAACAGCTGGAAACTTTGGGCCTCCCTGTTTATAATGGGAGGATTGCTGTTTAACCTGTTCGAAAAACAGATAGGAAAACTGTTAACAGGTTTAAAAAACACGGATAGATTGTAACTGCTCTTATCTTTCAAAAACATGCCTATTATTTAAAACAGGGGCTGAAGTCAAAATCATTAGAAAGAATGCTTCTGATATAAAGAGCGAGAAAACTTCCTTCTTAAACGTCAGATAATCATAAGAATACAACCTTTTAAACAATTTCTTTTAAAAAAACAGTGCAATTCGTATCTTAGTAAGATAAAGTCTTATAAACAGGTATTTTTTTATATGATGATACAACTGTGAAATCTGACGATAAACAATCAAAGATATAAAAATGAAAAAGACCATCATTTCAACAGTTTTAACTGCCCTTATCGGTTTTTTTACGGTAAGTATGACAGCGCAGAACAAAAACAGTGAGCCCGTAAAAAAGAAGATTCTGTTTGTGGTAACCAGCCACGACAAAAAAGGAAGTACCGGCGAGAAAACAGGCTATTACCTCGGAGAGGTGTCCCATCCTTGGGATGTATTACACAAAGCAGGCTATGAAATCGACTTTGTAAGCCCTAAAGGAGGAAAACCTCCTGTAGACGGCTTTGACCTTGAGGATCCGGTAAACAGGGAATTCTGGGAAAACGAACAGTACAGGGGAAAACTGGACCATTCCATGAAACCTTCTGAAGTAAATCCCGTAAGCTATTCGGCAATCTTCTTTGCCGGCGGACATGGAGCCATGTGGGATTTTGCCGATAACGACGAACTTGCAAAGATCACAGCTGCCATTTATGAAAACGGGGGCATTGTAGGGGCAGTATGTCACGGACCGGCGGGATTGGTCAATGTAAAACTGAGCAACGGCAAATATCTGGTAGACAGTAAAAAGATCAGTGCGTTTACAAACGAGGAAGAAACCGAAGTGAAACTCAACGGGGTAGTACCCTTCCTTCTCGAAGACAGGCTCAAAGAACACGGTGCAAATTTTGAAAAGTCCGGATTATGGGAACCGCACGTCACCGTTGATACCAGGGTGGTAACAGGACAAAATCCGCAATCTGCAAGAGGGGTTGGAGAGGCCATATTGAACGAATTACGTAATGAAGAATAAAAAATTAAAATCATGGCCGCAAAAGCGGCCATGATTTTTAAGGGTACTATGCTTTATGGCCGTTGTTTCATAAGAATTGTTTAATTTAGCTAAGCAGAACTGCCACTATAAATTTTTAAGCAAAATGTTTGATTTCCGACTGCGGGTTTTTTATGTAGTAGCCAAAAGGCTTAATTTTACAAGGGCGGCTGAAGAACTCTTTATTTCCCAACCTGCCGTAAGCAAACATATTCACGAAATTGAACAGCATTACGAACTCAAGCTTTTCGAACGCAACGGAACACGCATCCGGCTTACGGAAGCAGGAAACCTTTTATTGGATAATGTGGAAAAACTTATGCTGGTTCATCATAACATTGACCTTGCATTTACAGCGCTGCGCAATGATTTTAAAGGCAGTCTCATAATAGGTGCCAGTACTACCGTTGCCCAGTACTTCCTGCCCCAGTATATAGCGTCTTTTAAACAGCGGTTTCCGCATATCACAATATCTATGATATCCGATAATACGGAAAAAATAGAACGTCTGTTAATGGACGGAGGCATTGACCTGGGAATTGTTGAAGGTCATTCAAAACGTCCCAACTTCCGGTATGACTGCCTTATAAAAGACGAAATTATACTGTGTACAAGAACCGGAAATCCCCAGATAAAAAAAACACCAGTAAAGCCCGATGATCTTAAAAGGTTTCATTTTGTACTCAGGGAAACCGGATCCGGTTCTTTAGACGTTGTGATTTCCAGACTAAAAGAATACGGCCTGGGGATTCACAACCTCCATAAGGAAATAGAATTCCAGGATACCCAGAGTATTAAATCGTATCTGCAGCATTCCGACACGTTTGCTTTTTTGTCCGTGCATTCGGTATTTAACGAACTCAAAGACCGAAAACTACAGATCATCGACGTAAAAGGGCTTGAATTCGAACGCTGTTTTTTCAGCATTACCAGACATGGCGACAACCGTAAACTTCCCGAAGCATTCCTTCATCACATACGATCGCTTCAATAACCTGAGGTTATGTATGATGGCATTAAATGATTTCATCCTCCTTAAAATACTGCTGAACTTTGCCTTATAAATAAACAGACAATGAACAGCAAAACAAACTTTTCCAAAATCCGTACGCAGTTTAACAGACAGCTCACTGTAAGAAAACTTCTTTTTATGGTCCTTTGCATACTTTGCCTTACCCCTTTTGTTTCACCTCCGCTGGCATTGTTTGCCGGAATCGTTACAGCGCAATTCATGGGACATCCCTACCCCCACCTCAACCATAGGGCTAGCCAGCTGCTATTGCAGTTTTCGGTAGTAGGGCTCGGATTCGGGATGGACATCCACGCTGCCATGGCAACCGGAAAAGAAGGTTTAATACTTACAGTTACTTCAATAACCATAATTCTGCTGGCCGGATATTTTTTGGGCAAATACCTTAAAACAGACCGCAAAATCTCTTACCTTATTTCTGTTGGCACCGCAATTTGCGGAGGCAGCGCCATAGCTGCAACCGCTCCTGTTATAAACGCAGAAGAAAAACAGTTGAGTATTGCATTGGGAACCATCTTTATCCTGAATGCAGTTGCACTGTTTGTATTTCCCGCGATAGGTCATGCCCTGCAGCTTACCCAGCATCAGTTCGGAATATGGAGCGCCATTGCCATTCAGGATACCAGCTCGGTGGTCGGTGCTGCTGCCCGGTACGGTGCTGAATCGCTGCAAACGGCCACAACCGTTAAACTTACAAGAGCCTTATGGATTATTCCTATCTCCCTGCTAAGTGCCCGGTTATACGGCTCAAAAGAATCCGCAATAAAAATCCCGTACTTCATAGGATTCTTCATTCTGGCTATTGTGCTGAATACCTATGTTCCCCAACTTTCGGAACCGAGTCCCTTCATAGTAACAGCTTCAAAGTCGGGTTTGACTCTGACTCTCTTCCTTATAGGATCGGGACTTTCTTCAAAAACACTTCGTTCAACAGGTTTCAAACCCATTGTACTTGGGATGCTGCTATGGATTCTTATTTCAGTTCTGGGACTGGCTGCCGTATTGCAGTTCTCCTGATATTTTCAGTCTTTTAAAAGAAATGAAGCATTATTGTAAAAACATTTCCAAAAAAACAGTAATTTGGATGATTCAACAGAATCCGGACCAATATGAATCCAGCAAAAATATGGGCCAATTTAGGCGTAAGCGATTTAAAGCGAACCACAAGATTTTATACGGAATTAGGCTTTAAACCCAATGGCAGTTCCGATGAACTTACGAGTTTTAAAGTCGGTGAAAACGATTTTGTAATCCACTTTTTTTTAAAGGACATCTTAAGCACCAACGTAAAAACGGAAATAGCCGATTTAAAACAGGGTAAAGAGGTTATCTTTACACTTTCCGCACAAAGCAGGGAAGAAACAGACTGCTGGGCGGAAGAAGTCCTGAAAGCAGGTGGTACAATTGTTGCAGCACCAGAAGAATTTGGAAAAGGTTATTACGGTTTTGTCTTTTCAGATCCCGACGGCCATACGTTCAATGTTTTTTATATGTAATTCCCGGGATTGTTCAACGAGATAATAAAATATATTATGAGTTGGTACCTTTAAAAAAATCAATGGAACAGGAACTTTTACAACAAAAAACAATCGCTGCCTTATGGGGAGTGGCAGTCGGTGACGCGTTGGGGGTTCCGGTAGAATTCAAAAGTCGCGAATACCTCAGAAACAATCCTGTAACAGATATGACAGGGTATGGTACCCACCAACAACCTGCAGGCACATTTTCCGACGACAGCTCTATGACATACTGTCTTGCAGAAAGCCTGGCCGTGCGTTATAATCCGGACGATATTGCGCGCAACTTTATCAAATGGTACCACAATGGATATTGGACTGCATACGGAAATGTATTTGACATCGGTATTGCAACAAGGGAAGCACTTAACAGGATCATCAATGGAGAAACAGCTCTTTTAGCCGGTGGTTTCGAAGAAAATTCCAACGGAAACGGTTCTTTAATGCGCATACTGCCGCTGGTGTTTTACCTGTTGGACAAACCTATTGAACAAAGATATCTCGTTACAAAAGAAGTATCTTCCATCACCCATATGCATGTGCGCTCGGTAATCTCGTGCTTTTACTATCTTGAATTCGCAAGATGCCTTATGCTTGGGAAGGAAAAATCAGAAGCTTATCGGGGTTTAAAAGATACGGTTACAGCTTTTCTTATAAACAGGAACATCAATCCGGATGAAATAAAACGGTTCGACCGACTCTTAAAAGCTGATATCTTTGAATTGCATGAAAGTGACATCCAAAGCAGCGGTTATGTGCTGCATACACTGGAAGCTGCAATGTGGTGTATTTTAACAGAGGAAAACTATAAAGATGCTGTTCTGAAAGCCGTTAACCTTGGCGATGATACGGACACGACAGCTGCCGTTACCGGAGGACTTGCCGGCCTGATTTACGGCTGTGACGGTATACCACCACTTTGGCTAAATAAACTGGCACGTTTTAACGACATCAGAAATTTAGGAATACGTCTGTCGTTTTCTCTTTCCAAAAGAAATGAAAATATCTGAATATAAAAATTAATAAAATTTTACCAAACATACAGCTTCTTATTGATGAAAAACACCTTATTATTAGCTCTGGCCCTGTTAAGCGGACAACTTTATGCACAAACAACAGCTGATTCGGTTTATGTAAGGGAACATTACGATAAAACTGAAGTAACGGTTCCTATGCGCGACGGCAAAAAACTGTTCACCGCCATTTACAGTCCAAAAGACAAGTCTAAAAAATATCCGGTTCTGGTAAACAGAACACCTTATACCGTTGCTCCATACGGGCAAAATGAGTATAAAAAAAGTCTCGGAAGTTTTCCGGCTATGATGCACGACGGTTACATCTTCGTGTACCAGGATGTGCGGGGGAAATGGATGAGCGAGGGCGATTTTAAGGACGTTCGTCCTACCACCCTGAACAAAGACAAAATGGCCGTTGATGAAAGTACAGACACCTACGACCTGCTTGAATGGCTACAGAAAAACCTTAAAAACTATAACGGCAATGCCGGATTGTACGGTATTTCTTATCCGGGTTTCTATTCTACTGCGGGTCTCGTTAAATCGCACCCGAGCCTAAAAGCTGTGTCTCCGCAGGCTCCGGTAACGGACTGGTTTATCGGCGATGATTTCCATCACAACGGCGTATTGTTCCTCCAGGATGCCTTTACCTTTATGTCTACCTTTGGTCAGCCGCGTCCTGAGCCGATTACTCCTGCCCAATTCAAAAGCAGCATTCGTATAACGGAAATCGATAAATATCAATTTTTCCTGGAAGCCGGTACGGCAAGGGAACTCAAAGAAAAATATTTCGGAGATTCAATCCAATTCTGGAACGACCTGTTCCAGCATCCGCACTATGACGGGTTCTGGAAATCGCGCGTTATTACCAACTTTCTTAAAGATGTTAAACCCGCTGTAATGGTTGTGGGTGGCTTTTTTGATGCCGAGGATGCTTACGGAACCTTTAAGACCTACCGTTCAATTGAGGAAAAAAGCGCGCAGAATAATTCCATCCTAGTAGCCGGCCCCTGGTATCACGGAGGCTGGGTACGATCACAGGGAGACCATCTGGGCGATATCTGCTTTGATAAAAAAACAAGTTTGACCTACCAGGAGCAGTTTGAACAGCCTTTTTTTAAATATTACCTAAAAGGCGAAGGTACTTTTTCTGCGGCCGAAGCCAATATCTTTATTTCGGGCAGCAACGAATGGCGACATTTTGAACAGTGGCCTCCCCATAATACGGAAACCAAAAAACTGTATTTCCACCCACATGGAAAACTCGGTTTTGAAAAAGTACAACGTACCGATTCCTGGGACGAATATGTAACAGATCCCAACAAACCGGTCCCGCACCAGGGCGGTCTTATTCAGAGTCGGACAAGAGAATTTATGGTTGACGATCAGCGTTTTGCGGCAAGTCGTCCGGATGTGATGGTTTACCAGACAGAACCACTTGAGGAAGACCTCACCATGATAGGTCCTGTTAAAAATTTCCTGCGCGTTTCTTCAACCGGTACGGATGCTGATTATGTGGTAAAGCTCATCGACGTCTATCCGAATGATGCCCCATCCGTTGAAGGAACACCCATGGCAGGGTACCAGATGATGGTACGCGGAGAAATTATGGCTGGCAAATACCGCAACGGATTCGATCACCCGGAACCTTTGACTCCGGGAATGGTAGAAAAGGTAGACTTTGTCATGCCCGATGTGGCCCATACATTTAAAAAAGGACACCGCATCATGGTACAGGTTCAGAATTCATGGTTTCCGCTTACCGAACGGAATCCGCAGATATACATGGAACCCTATTCCGCGACCATAGGCGATTTCCGCAAGGCCACACAGCGTATTTTCCATGACGTAAATAATGCAACGTATATTGAATTTGCGATTCTTAAGGATTAAACCTTCACTTTACGATCAGAAATAAAAATTGAACAGGAATTCAAAAATATCTGGGATTCGCAACTCGTACGTTTTGTCCTTACCTACCGTTTCGGAAACAAAATATGAAAACGGCAGAACGGCAGTCGGGAAACACCGACGAGATCAACCGCATATAAATTTAAGCTTAAAAAGGCCTTTTCATAAGAAAAGGCTTTATTTTTGTAAGTATGGAAAATATTTACATAGCTTCTGCCGTTATTCTCAACGACCGGAACGAGCTGCTTCTCGTTCGGAAAAAGAAATCTTCTTTTTTCCAGTTGCCCGGTGGCAAAATTCAGGAAAATGAAACGGAACTCCAGAGTCTTGAAAGAGAAATATGGGAAGAAACCGGTCTTGTCATCTCTGCGGGTGCTTTTTCTTTTTTGGGCCGGCACACGGTTAAAGCTGTAAATGAGAAGGATACGCTTGTGCATGGCAGTATTTATACGGCAAGGCTGAAACACGGACCAGAACCTGTCGCTGCAAACGAGATTGAAGAATTTGCCTGGATTACGAAAGATAATCACAAAAAATATACCTTGGCCCGCCTTGCAGAAGAATTTGTTCTTCCGTGGTGGCTCGGACTCAAAACTTAAAAATAATTTAAATACTTATGAAAACACTGTACAGTATATTCCTGTTCGCTTCTGCGCTGACAGCAGGTGCACAGGAAATGTATACCTATTCAGGAAAAATCACCGACGGTATTACGAGGCAGCCCATTGCAAATGCCTATATTTCTACTACCGACTACAAATATTCCGCCACTACCGATGAAAACGGAGCCTTTACATTAAGGCTGGAAAAAGGGAAATATTCGTTTATTGTACAGGCAGAAGGTTATTCGGAATACACATTCACCAGATCAGTTAACCGTGATCTTTCCGAGAATTTTGCTGTTTCAGAAATAAATATGGATGATGAGCTTGACGAAATTGTTATCGATGCCAGCATTAATAAGGTGGATATCCGGAAGCCTGAAATGTCGGTAAACAAGCTCACAGCAGCCGAAATCAAAAAAATGCCCGTGGTTCTCGGGGAAACAGATGTTCTAAAATCGATTTTGCTCCTGCCCGGGGTAGTCAACTCAGGCGAAGGCACTTCGGGTTTTAACGTACGCGGGGGTGGCTCGGACCAGAACCTGCTTCTGTTGGATCAGACCTCGGTATACGGCTCTTCACACCTGTACGGTTTTTTCTCCATCTTCAACAACGATGCCGTAAGCAACCTGAAACTTTATAAAGGAGGGATTCCTGCCCGTTATGGGGGACGTGCTTCATCAGTACTCGAAATCAACCAGAAAAGTGGTGATTATAAAGATTTTAAGGCAACCGGAGGAATCGGTCTTTTATCGAGCAGGCTTATGGTGGAAGGACCGGTTATCAAAGATAAGTTATCTTATCTTTTTGCAGGTCGTGCTTCTTATGCGCAC
>Ga0308158_10000803_pt1 | contig 41636 bp, 40 predicted proteins | sample PhyBR2_FD_201038 | JGI IMG/M metagenome (GOLD analysis project Ga0308158, IMG submission 201038) | Phyllosphere microbial communities from UC Gill Tract Community Farm, Albany, California, United States - DLSLB.R2 | ecosystem: Host-associated > Plants > Phyllosphere > Unclassified | place: USA... | reverse complement strand
ATCGAGGAACTAATCGTTCTTATAAAAATGATGGATTTAAAGAAAAAAGAAAAAAATTAATTAAAAGAGAAATAGAGGGAACTTTCATACCTATTTGTACTAAAAATCTATTTATGAAATATTATTCGGATAATGTTTCAGATATTGAAATATGGAATGATAAAGACCGAAAACCATATTTCAATGAAATAAACACAGTTTTAAACCAATATTTACCAACTAAGCAAACATCAAATAATGAGTAATAATACTAATTCTGAAACACTAAATTTTATTGAATTATTATCAAAGTTTGATAAAATTGAAATTCCTATCATTCAACGTGATTATGCACAAGGTAGAGATGGTAAAGAAGAACTAAGAAATAATTTCCTAGAGGCTTTATATAATGCAGTTACTACAAACAACCATATTGAATTGGATTTTGTTTATGGTGATGTTATACAAAAAGTTTTAAGGCCTTTGGATGGTCAACAGAGATTAACCACTTTATTTTTATTGCATTGGTACATAGCTAAAAAAGAAAATAGATTAGTCAAAGAATTAGAGAATAAACTATTAAAATTTACATATGAAACTAGAATTAGTTCTCGTGAATTTTGTTTCGATTTAATCACTAAAGGTATAGACTTTAATACTTTATTAGAAACAGATTATTGGGAAGATGATAAAAATAAACCAAAGCACAATCAGTTATCTAAAACTATAGAAAATACACATTGGTATTTTTTATCTTGGAAAAAAGATCCAACAATAAAATCTATGTTGACAATGTTAGATTCGATACATCTAATGTTCAATGTGGATACACCAATTTGGGATAACCTGTATAATATAACTTTTCATTTTATAGAACTTAAAGGATTTGGGTTATCAGATGATTTATATATAAAAATGAATGCGAGAGGAAAACCTCTAACAGACTTTGAAAATTTTAAAGCCAAGTTTGAGCAGTATATTAATAAGGTTATTTATAAAACAAATCAATATGGTAATATTATATTAGAAAATGATCAAAAAGTTATAGTAAAAGACAATTGGGAAATTAACATTGGAAAGTTTGACACATTTGCATATAAATTAGATACTAGCTGGACTGATTTATTTTGGAAATTCAGAGATAACGAAAAACAAATTTTTGATGAACCCTTCCTAAATTTCTTTAGAACATTTGCTATTTTTAATTACGCTTTAAAAGCAAATGAAAAACATCCAGAATTTAGGATAAGCATCGACTTATTAAGAGGAAATGAAAATATCTCATTTAATAAATACATACAACTAAATTGTATTGACTTCGATTATTTTGAAAACGTAAAAAACGTACTGAATAAACTTGCTAGTAAAAATGGATTAGTCTATTATCTAAATACTAATAAATACATAAATGAAAATAAAGTATTTAAAGGTATTATTAGATTTTTAGAAATAAATGAAAATAAGCAGATTATATCAAATGAGCTATCTTATCCAGATTTAGTAATAGCTTATGCATATTATAAGTATTTAGCTTTAGAAGATACTATTGATTCGGTAAAATTAAATGATTGGTTAAGAATTGTTCATAATTTAGTAGAGGGTTCTAGACCATACTTATTTAACACAGTTGTCGAATTTGCTAATGCACTTCGTTCCATTGATAATTTACTTCAACATAGAAATTCTATTACTGAGTATTTTGCAACATCTGAAACAGATTCATATTCTGGTTTTATAAAAGAACAAGTACTAGAAGAAAAGTTGAAAGCACATTTACTTTTAAATGATGAACAATGGAAAGAAGAAATTATAAATATCGAACAGCATCAATACTTTAATGGTCAAATTGAATTTTTACTAAATTGGTGTAAAATTGATGATAATACCTACGATATTGAGCAATTTAAAGTATATATAAATAAAGCTAAAGCTATCTTTAGTGAGAATGGTTTAAATGAATTCAATGATTATATTTTCGAAAGAGCTTTATTGGCAACAGATAACTATTTACTAAAAAAAGGTTCTAATTATAGTTTCTTAATTGACCATGAACGTGATATAAGTTGGAAAAGATTATTAAGAGATAATAATGAGAAGCGTTTAGTTCTGAAAAATTTGTTAGATAAATTGTCTATCAATACTATAAATCAAGATTTACAGAAAATAATTGAAGATTTTTCATTCGAAGAGGATTGGAGATATTATTTTATAAAACATCCTCAATTGATTTCAGCTTGTGGCAAGCAAAAGTTAATAAGATGGAATAACGAAAATGATATTTTATTATTAGGTTCAACAACTACAAGTGGCTATCACAATGAATATTATACATATGCATTGTATATAGAATTGAAAACTAATGAGAATATCGCCAATCTATATTATCAAGCACAACGATCAGCTGAATATTGGAAGTATATCAAGTATTTAGATTATAAATTTGCCTTTGATGCAAATGAGAGCCAATTTTTTGTGATAAATAATGATGATTGGGATAATAAAAATTATTTTGAAAATAAAAAACAAACAATTGATTTTGTTAAAAATGTAAATAATTAATATTTAAACAGATTTGTGATTAAGTTGCCTAGTAAAAAAGCTAGGCAATTTTTTATGAAAAAAAACGGCTTTTAAGTTTCGGATAAATTGAAGGTTTGTCCATTCTAATCTATAGTACTGCCGCCATTTTATACTGTCATATTTTTTGCAATGTTCACTCGTCGGCTTTATTGCACATTGCTTAGTTTCGTACCTTACTAAGCAAAGAGCAAGCCTCCTTATTTCACAAGCAAAAAAACGCTACACTCCAACCACCACCACCGTTTCGCTTATGCCAGTACTAAAATTGGCGTAAGCTAAGTTACATAACGTGGCATTATAGTCCCTATCGGGCTAACGGGGACAAGCCCCCTATAATATCGATTATGTATACCAGAATCAAAATGTGCTGATGAGAAAAAGGCGATGGGGTATGATTTGTTTCATTGGAGAAAAGTGTATTTTTCAGTTTACAATTGTTTTGAATTAGCCAATATTCAACATAGATCTATTTTTAAATCTAAAGTTGATTTTATAGTAGCATCTGAATTAAACAGAGATACCGACTATTTTTCTGATATCGCAGGAGCATGGGTCAGAGACGTACATAGTTATTTTATTCAAATTAATACTTCTAATTATGGTGATTCGGTAAACTTCCCTTTTTTGGTAAACTTCCCTTTTTTTCAGACAAATTAAAATTATTAAATTTAATTTGTAAACTCGGATTATGAAAAGAGTAAATTTTCAGAACATCAGATTGTCAATATTCTTAAAGAATATGAATCAGGCAAAGCAACTAAGGATATTTGTAGGGAATATGGTATTTCAGCCCCTACCTTTTATCAATGGAAACAGAAATACGGAGGTATGGATGCCCAGCATCTAAAAGAACTCAAGGCCCTTCAGGAAGAAAATTCCCGTCTTAAACGTATGTTTGCCGATTTAAGCCTTGATCACCGAATCCTTAAAGACATTATTGAAAAAAAGCTTTAAAGCTCTGTGAGCGCAAAGAACTGGTAAAGGTTGTGGTTAAGGAAGAGGAAATCAGTATTCATAGAGCCTGCAAAATAGTCTGTATGAGCCGCAGTATGTATTATTATGAACATACAAAAAATGATGAACCTGTTATATCAAAGCTAATGGATCTGGCTTGTGAATATCCTACCAGAGGGTTTAAAACCTACTATGGAAAAATAAGATTGCAAGGGTTGTTATGGAATAGAAAGCGTGTACTGCGCGTTTATCGTAACATCAACTTAAAACTACGGGTAAAGCGAAAACGGAGTATTCCTAACCGTATCAAAGAAAAGCTCTTGTGTGCAGGAACGCTCAATGAAACATGGTCAATAGACTTTATGAGCGACGCTTTATCTAACGGAAGACGATTCAGAGTATTAAACGTTATGGATGATTACAACAGGGAAGCTTTGATTAATGAAGCCTTTTATTCAATTCCGGGAGCAAGGTTGGTTCAAAAGTTACAGGAATTAATGCTGTACAGGCCTAAACCTAAGAGGATAAGAACCGACAATGGACCTGAATTTTTATCCAAAGTCTTTATAGAGTTTTGTAAGAAGAAAGATATTGATCTGCATTATATACAGCCGGGTAAACCTGCTAAAAATGCCTATATACTTCAGAACCGTACCTGATCTGGGAGGCTTATCTTTCAATAGCAGAAGTCAATTCCATTGCCTACCAATGGCAAATCGATTACAATGGTAATCATCCTCATAAATCGTTAAACGGATTAAGTCCATGATTATTGGACTTCTTAAAAGACGGTTGTTATATGTATTCATTGTATGGAAAGGGGGAATCTTCAAGATAATTATAAAGTTATTCTGAGCTATTTTCAAATAGAATTTGAGTAGTTTTACAAATGAAATAAATACGTTGTAAAATATTTAATAAAATATAAATGAGATCTGAAATTTGTACCTGTCAAGGCTTTGATAGTAATTGTAAAAAATGTTTTGGAAGTGGGTTTGTATCTACTGAAACTGTAAATATACCTGTTTCTAAAAATAGGGACTACAAAAAAGGGATGAAAAAACAACCATTTGAATCGTTTTTGCCTGAAAAATTAGATCTTTTATCAAAAAAGGAGGTCGAAGAAATTGCAGTCAAAATCATTGGAGCTTTAGACCAAAAATCAAAAAAACAAATGCAGATTTTAAATTCGATTCCTTTTAATACGACTACTTTTCGAAGAGATTTCGGCGATAAATTCGAATTACTTGGTTTAATTGAAGTCGAAAAACAACATTTAAGAAATGAACTTTTACTTATTGACCAAGAAATTGTACTAAAAAATTATAAAAGTAATTTTAAGTTTAAACATTTTTTATCGGATAAGGATCTTGATATTACATCGAATCGTCAGCTAAAGGAATTAATTCGTACATACAAAAAATTAAAAAACAACTAAAGTATTCCAGACCTTGAAATTTTAAAAATATTTGGAAAGTATTTTAATTTTATGTACCAATATCATACAACATATCCTTTCTAAACCCTTATCAATAAAGAGAAGTAAAATATTGTATCGGGAAGTAAAAACGGGTTATAATTAAAAATAAAGCTAAACAACAGCCTCTGAATAGGAGGCTGTTGTTTTATTTTAGGTTCTTTTGTTTTTAGTTGTTGATATGAAACGGCTCCTAAAAACGGTTAGGTGTTTTTGATGCTATTAGGTGGTTAACAAGTTTCTTTTTCTGGAAGTGAATTAGTGTATACAGCTAACTTTATTATTTCCTTGCTGAATCTCATTCAAAATACCAATCAATTTCACCTTCTCATTACTCTCATTCGTCTTAAACCGAAGAATAGGGAAGCTGTACTTATTAAGAATTTCATCTTTCATTTTATCCCGTTTGCTTTGCATACTCCCTTCTTTATGAAACTCAAAACTATCAACTTCAATACGAAATACCGTGGCTTTATATTACATGTTGTAAATTATAAAGGCCATGCGTCATTGGGTTCTTATATTCTTTTTCAACTCTTCAAGTTTGAAATCGAAAAGAGATAGTTTCATAAAAGACTCGAAACTTTCAGCCGCTTTTTCAAATTCTTTATTATCCAAATAGTCAGAAATCATCTTTAACACAGTACCAGGCCAGAAATACAGAAATGAGGCATAATTGCCACTTGCTGTTCTGGTAGTAATGCCGTTATGTAAAATTTCTTGGAAATTGGGAGCAATTTCTGAACGAGAATAAAGATCAAAAGCTTTAGAATTAGGGAAAGAAGATCCATGATAGTCTAAAAACTTTGCTAACTCCATAGGTGAAATGTTTTTTTCCTGTACGTATTGGAGATTTTCATCGTCGATAATTCCAAAATTCCACGTGTCCTGGGTTTTTTCTACTATTTCTGAAGCATCCTCTTCTTCCTCTATTTCTATTAAACTATTGATAAGTAAGTCGAATAGTCTATGACCTTTTGGAACAACGATTCTGTAGCCGGTATGAAATAGTACATTTTGAAAGTCATCAAACCAAATAGAAGTAATAAGATTTTCAACATCAGCTAGTTTTAACTTAGGATGTGAACGATGATACCTAAGAATTTTTAGCACAGCATGTTGATAGGTTTTTGTCGAGATTACGTCAAGATACTCGGTTGGCAAATAAAACCACTCTATCATTAAGTCCTCTAAATCAAAATTATTCTCTATAAATGATATAATATCATAAGGTTGATAGTACTGTATATAATCAAGTAATAAAGTGTGGTGTTCTTTTTCAGAAATTTGCTGCATTAAACTTATAATTTCTACACTTGTAAATTTAGAAATAAGCGATTTGGACTCCAATGTATATAGTGCCTGCGGAATAGAGAACAACGAGTAGTCACGCCTCTGATAATATTTTGGCCAAAATAAAGAAATGCTTGATATATCGCTAAGACGATCTTCATAAAGTGCAAGACGTAAGTAATTATGAATTTTATCTCTTAGATCGAAACTCCCTGTTTTTTTGTACTTTACTATTAAATCCTCAAGTGAAAGATTCTGATATTCATTTCCTTCATTTGAAAATGAAAAACCATATGAGGTAAGATTATTCTTTACTTCTTTAAGAATCCAAGAGGGATAATAGTCCGGTAAGTTAAAGTTATAAAGAAATGATTTTAATTCTAGAATTCCCCCCTGTTCATCTCCATTTGCGTATTTTGTAATTGATTCTAATAATTTTGCATACTTTGGAATGGAATTCTGATGTATAAATTTATTTTCAATTATAAGTATTAAGTGCTCACGTATATTCATTTTATCAGAAAGAAGTCTTTTTATCTGTTCTGAATTAATTGATTTTTTATGTTTTTTTATAAAATTTTCCTCTACATACAGATCATTATTCAAAACATTTACAAAATGATCTGTTGAGTACATATCTTCATTTGTTCTATTGAGAAGTAGAATGGCATTGCTCTCTTTAACATAATACAGCATCGCAAAAAGATACCCAGAACTTGTAATATGTTCTTCCGTATATCCATTCATTAGTAGAGTGCGTACATAAGTATAGTAAAAGCTATTTAATGCAGAGAGATGATCCCTGTTAATCATATTTTCGATTAGAGCGAGATCATAGTATTGGATTACTTCTAATTCTTGAAAATCCATTTCCGGAACAAGTGCTTTTAATTCAGTGTAGAACGCCTGTACAGATTCGTAATCAATGCAATCTTTTAATAATAATTTGAATGCGCTAAGATTAGTAAATTCTTTAACTATTTCTTGCTTTTGTGATTTTTCTAAATTGAAAAGCGAAAATCTCGAAAGAAACCTTTTTTCATACTTCATTATTGAATTAAAGACCAGATCTTTTACTTTATTATTCAATTTTGAATTATCATTACTTATCTTACGTAAATAAGTATTAAAACTATCGTGAAACAGAGAGATACGGTTTAACCTTTTTTCAAATAGATAGGGGCGTTCCTTTACATATTCTTCTACATAACATGCGGTATCACCTAAAAATAGGCTAATCTCGGAGTTCATAAAGTAACTATTTGAACATAAAAAGAGTGTAAGTGATTGTTTACCTTTCTCATTTTTGAGAATCTGTTCATAGTAATCCTCAATATTTTTCAGTTGATTTAATTCAGGTACCTCTCCATATAGTTTAAAATGTTCTGCTAGATAGCGCACTAATATGGGATATCCCTGCGAAATACCAAATATCTGTTGTCTTTGATTATAATCTTGTATATGATACAGTTCATCAAGCACTTTACCTGTCTGCGAAGCATTCCAATTTGCCATTGTCTGCTTCTTCCAAGGTATTTCTGTAGCCAATGGACGTGATAGAACAACAACCTTACAAAATCTTTTTATCTGTTCAATTCCATCAATAAAATACTGCATTTCATCAGGAGCATAATTTTCAACATGATCCAGTCCATCAATAATTATGATATAGTAATCAATGCTTAATTTTTTTAAGATTTCTGAGAAAGGTCTTGAAATATAGTCATCAAAAATTTTTCGTGTAATATCATTTATAAAATTTTCAAATATTAAGCGTTCGCGATATTCAGGATCTTGATTACGAACCCAAAATCGATACAGTAAGACATCTTCAAACTTCTTCTCTAATAAAACTGCAAGATGGCTTTTTCCTATTCCGGGTTTACCTTCTATTAACAGGAGATCATTATGTTCTAATATAGAACATCCTACATCTACTGTTTCTTCAAGTAGTTTTGTATTATAGGTTTTTACAGAAGGAAGATCTTCTCGCTTGATATTCCAGATCCGCTTATCTAAAATTGAATTAAAAAAGTGATCAATTTCTATGAGTCTCCCATCATTTTTATTGTACAGGTCCGATATGATTTGATCCGATTCAGATCTTGTTAAAGACACGATATATATTCCATTAATTATTTGTGAGGGAAAACCTAATACTGTAGAATTGGGATCAATGGGAATCTCTTTAAAAAAAAGTACGTTGGTTTCTAAAGATAACTTATGTGATTTACCATTTATTTTACAATACTCATCAGTCACTTCAATGCTATTTAAAGTGGGCTCTGCAAAATCTTTTAGCTGAAAATGATATTTTTCAGACTTGACAGATAAAATCAAGTCATCGAAATTATCATTTGTTTTAGCTTCAATCTCTATACTTGAAATCACACGTTCGGTATCCATCTTCATAATCAACAATCTGGTAATCTGCTGTTGATAGGTATATCCACTGTAAGCGTTTCTCATAAGTAAAATGATAGGTTAAAATATATTGAAATATAAGATAAAGATTTATCAAAATATATGTTGTGTTTTATTTATTCTTCGATTGAGGAGTGCGTTGAAATCATTATATTATGATTTAACTATACTTAGATCAGTTTAATCTGAAGTTTGATAAGGTAAGCAACATTAGAATTACTTAATAAATACTAGAACTTCATTTTTTTGTGAATAATATAAAATTATACGTTATATTTGCTTTAGGTTTTTTGGTACGCCTGCTCGTTCGTGCAAAGATTTCATCAACCAATAACTAGATAATATAAACTTCAGAGCTTATTATCCGAACAAAGTATACGAACGCAAAATCTTAGGGTAATAATCTTTGATATAAAGGATTATATTATGAATATTATTGACTACTTCAAGCTTCAAGCTAAGAATCTACACAGAGATTTCAAAACTAAAACTCTTGTTTTTGATGAATCGATTAATGATTATCTAAACGAATACTCGCCAAAGTATTATGATATAGATCAAATCGTTTTAGATTTTAATCTGAACGAGAAAACGTTCAGTTTAATGAATGCACAGCATGTCATTGCTGAATTGGCAGGGTTTGATAAATGGAACTCATTAATTAATGCTTCAGAACCTGAATTGGAACTTTCAAAATTACTTTTTGAAAATCAACATCTAATTGATCTGTATTCTTGGAATGACTATATTGTTTATTCGGAATCTTTAAGTCAAATTGAATTTGATGCAGAGACTAGATTAGAAATATTTAAACAAGTTGTGCTTGAAGATAATATTTTTAACTTGGTTATTGACGGTTATTTGCTTAATAATAGGATTGAATAAAATTTTTTAGACTTTAAATTTTTTTTAGCAAATTATAGGAAGGCCAATGCAAAATGCATTGGCTTAATTTCAAACACAAACGTTTAATGAGGGAATTATCTTTTATTTAATTACAATGATGGAATTGTGAATGTGTAATGTTTATGAATACTCCTAACCCTGTTAAACCTAAAGAGGTAATTGATAAAATTGTTTCTCCTTGGATTTACTCTGAAATAGGAATGACAAAACTAATAAGAAGAAAAAATATACAAGAACATACAAAATATTTAAATGAAAATCATAATCTTCCAAAATTGGAGATGAATATAATTTAGATACAGAACATTTGATTCAATTAGATACCTCTAATTAAAAAAATAGATATTTTTTTCTAAAACTGCCGCTTTGGATTATTTATATAACATGAAAAAAAACTAGTTTTCTATGTAAATTAGTTTTTATCTTAAGTTATCCCTTCTCAATCAACCTCTCCAGCCTCCCCATCATCTCATCCTTCTCCTTCAGCATACGCTCATAAAGAGCAACCTTTTCATCATACAATTGCACAATTTTATCTATTGGATTAAATGTAGGGTGATGATTATACATAAAACCTGTAGCATTATCACTGGCTGTAAACGTATTAGAAATAATATTCACCGCCTGCTCCTCATCAAAATTCTGAAATGCTTCCACTGGAATTTTCAATACTTCAGAAATTCTTTTCAGTAAAGGGTCCTCAATAATTTCTTTCTGTTCCAGCAGAGAAACTTTCTTCTGGTTCCAGTCGTCCCCAAGGTCAAAAGCCAATGCTTCCTGTTTGATGCCCAGCATTTCCCTGAATCGTTTCACATTTCGGCCCTGATGTATTTTATGTTCCATAGCAATCAACTTTTATTAAAAAGTTAAATGTAAAAAAAATATCTATAAAAACAGCAGCTAAATTTTAACAATTGAGTATTGTTTTCTAATTGTGATTATTAAGTTGCATGATATCATGCTCTTGACTTGTTGAGAACAGGACTTTTAAAGGCCTTTTTTTTATCTGTATTGGCTTATAATACCTATTTGGTATAACTTTACCTGACAATCTCAAAAACAGTCTTAAATGTGATTTTTTAAACGTGTTTTCCAGATTGTGTGTCTCCTTGTATTTTAAAGAGGGTATTTTTTTATGAAAGTAGGATAAGCTTACGATGATACCTTAAAATTTTTGCATTCTAAGTACGGAAATTAATTTAATAGGAGGGAGGATCCGGCGGTTCTACAGCAATAAGGTTGCAGGTATTTTTACAAAAAATACAAATTTAGCAAATAAAAGCGTTGGTTTTACATTTTGTCCCAAACTGTCCCAAACTTGCTCAGGTTTGCCCAAATTTACCCTGTTTCTTCGAATAAAACAGCGTTTCTATACCCGTTCTTCGAATGTTGTATATCCTTTCTTCGAATGTTCTATATCCTTTCTTCGCTCTAGATTCGGTCACGGTTCGGGCAGGCTTCGAGTAGCATTTTTGGCTAAAATGTTAAAATAAGGGTTTAAACGTTGAAATTTGGCTTTTCTTTAAAACTTTTTTATAAAATATTTAACAGGGAATTCTGCCAAATGGGGAAGTCTTCAAGCGGTTAAGCCACAGCGTTCTTTTCTTCCGTTTCACTGGCAATTACTTTTTTATCGGCAAGGATCAACTCTTCTAATTCTTCGATTTTTTCGCGGACCACATCCATATAATTGGCCTCGTTTCGCATGCTGGCGAGGTATTTAAGCGTTTTTTCATCGTGGTGGAAAAACGTCTGGGCCGATTTTGCCGCTTCAAAAGCATCGTGTCCCAAAAGTTTCATCACGTCGATTCCCACGCGCAGGCTGGTATCTAAGGTTTCCCTGTAAATATGCATGATTCCGGCGTTCATCTGGTCGTAGGCATCGTCGCGGTTTTCGGAACGCACCAGAATATAAAGATGGGGAAACTGTTTCTTAACCATTTCAATCATCTGCATCCGTGCGTCACTGTCCCCCATGGCAATGACGACGATTTTAGCTTCGTGCGCGCCCGCTATTTCCAGGAGATCGTGCCGGGTTGCATCGCCGTAATAGACTTTAAACCCTAATTTCCGAAGGGTATGAACGTTATCGCTGTTGTTGTCCAGAACGGTCGTAGCGATGTTATTCGCCCTTAAAAAGCGTCCTATGGTAGTGCCAAAATGACCGTAACCTGCGATAATGACGGCATTGTGTTCTTCTTCCACATCATTTTCGTCAGGGTTATTTTCGGGGGCAACGGCACATTTTGAATTGTACAGAACTTTTTCATTGAACAACATCAAAAGCGGGGTCACCGCCATGCTGATGGCTGTAACGGCCATCATTAAATCGGTCATTTCCTTGCTTAAAATATGTTCCTGGAAGGAAAAGCTTAGCAATACAAAAGCAAATTCCCCGACCTGGCTCAGGCCAAAACTGAAAATGAAGTTTTGGGAATAACCCACTTTAAAGGATTTTCCTAAAACATACAGGACCCCGATTTTTATTGCCATGAAGCCAACCACCAAACCTAAAATCAGCATTGGTTTTGAACGCAGTAATTCAAAATCGATCGAACTTCCTACGGAGATAAAAAACAATCCCAGCAATAGTCCTTTAAACGGATCGATGGCAATTTCAAGTTGATGGCGGTATTCACTGTTTGCCAGTAAAACGCCTGCGATAAACGCCCCGAGGGCCGGGCTTAATCCTACCGATGTCATTAAAACGGCAATTCCCACAATTAACAGTAAAGCCGTGGCGGTGAACATTTCGTTCATGCGGGTCCGTGCCATCATGTTAAAAACCGGGCGCAGCAAAAATTTTCCGGTGAGGATCACTAGTAGAAGAGCAGACAGCGTTAGCATGGCCTGAATCCATTGCGGGAAATGATCCAGGAACGTTTTGGATTCAATGGCAGTCGAAACAGCCTGCAATTCCGGATTTACCAGTAACGGAAACAGTGCTAGCATGGGAATTATGGCAATATCCTGGAATAATAAAACGGCAAAAGAACTTCTTCCGGCTACGGTTTTCATCCAGCCTTTTTCAGCCAGTGTCTGCATTACGATTGCCGTGGAAGACATGGAAACAATCATTCCCAAAACGAAAGACGTCTTCCAGTCCAATCCCCACAACATCGCCATCAGGGATACCAGGAATGTTGTTCCCAAAACCTGCAAACCACCCATTCCCGTAATTTTTTTCCGCAGGCGCCAGAGCCGTGAAGGTTCCAGTTCGAGACCGATCACAAACAACATCATCACCACGCCAAACTCGGCGAAGTGCATAATATCATGACTTTCGGTGCCCACAAGCTTTAAAAAAGCGGGTCCTATCACAACGCCGGCTATGAGGTACCCCAGTACGGAACCCAATCCCAGACGTTTGGCAACCGGAACCATAATGACCGCTCCGGCCAGGTAAATCATTGCTTGAAAGAAAAAAGTGTCCTGCATATGCGTGGAATTTTTATAGTAAAGTAAACTGTTTAAAAGATAGCGTGCGGTTTATAAATAAAAAACCAACTGCCTGCAGAATCGTTCTGAAGCAGTTGGTTTGGTTTGGAAAAGCTTAGTTCCATCCACCGCCCAACGCGCGGTATAGTTCCATTTCGGATTCTAATTGCGCGCGTTTAAGAGCGGCTCGTTCTAATTCGGTTTGCAGCAGGTTTCCCTGCGCTATGATGACTTCGAGGTAGGTGGCCATGCCGTTCTTAAAAAGCATTTCGGCGTTTTTAACCGCTTTTTGCAGAATCGCCACGCGTTTGGACGCCACGGTTTGCTGTTCGTTGAGCTTTTCGATTTTTACGAGCGCATCGGAAACTTCGCCAACCGCCACCAATACGGTTTTTCTGAAGTTGATCACGGTTTTTTCGCGTTCTATTTTAGCTATTTCATACGTGCTTTTTAATTTGCGTTTTTGCAGCAGGGGCTGTGTCAGGCTTCCGGCAACAATGCCGAACAGGGAAGCGGGCATATTAAACCAGTTGCTGGACTCAAAGGAGTTTAAACCGGCAGAAGCGGTAATGTTCAACGCCGGGTACATGGATGCTTTTGCAATGCCGACGCTGGCATTGGAAGCCCTTAACGCCAGTTCTGCATTTTTCACGTCGGGCCTTCTGCTTACCAGCGAAGCAGGAATGCCCGCTTTGAGGTTCTCGTGCAGGTCCGTTGCATTTAACGTGGTGCTGCGTTCTTTTTTATCCGGAAAGCTTCCTGTGATGATGCTCAGTGCGTTTTCCTGGATCACAATATTCTGTTCCAGTTGCGGGATCAGCTGCGCTGCAACGGCTTGTTGCGCTTCTGCCTGTTGCTGTGCCAGCGAGGTTACCTGGCCGGCTTCGTACTGCAGGTTGATGACAAAAAGGGTACTGTCGCTTAAGGCCAGGTTCTTTTGGGCGATGGCCAGTTGCGCGTCGAGCATGAGCAGGTTGTAATAGCCTTTGGCCACATTGGCCACAAGGGTAGTCTGCAGGCCCTTTTTCGCTTCTTCCGACTGCAGGTATTCCGCTAGGGCGCCTTGTTTTCTGTTCCTGATTTTGCCCCAGATGTCGGCTTCCCACGAAAGTCCGATTGCGGCATTGTAATCTTCGATGTGTTTTTTACCCAAAAACGTACTTGTGCTTAACCCGTTGAGACTGTTGTCTGAAGGCCGGTTGGACGTTCCCGTAACCTGCAGGTTCAGATCGGGAACATTAGCCCACTTTGCCTGGTTCAGCTGCCACTGTGCCTGTTCTATGTTTTTTTGGGCCGTAAGCAAATCGTAATTTTGGGTGAGGGCGCTGTCGATTAACTGTTGAAGGGAAGCATCGGTAATGAATTCCTTCCAGCCTAAATCGGCCATGCTCGTGGAATCCTCGTACGCCACATCCCTGAAATTTTTGGGGATTGCGTCTTGTGGAGCCTCTATATCCTGTGAGACTTTGCATGCATTTAACGTGGAGAGAAGCACCAGGAAGGCTGCGTAACTGCTGATGTATTTTTTCATTATTTTTCTTCGTTATGAATTACGGCTACGGGTTTTCCGCTGAATTTTTCTTGTAAAAACTGGAATACGATGAAGAGCACCGGGATGATGAGCAATCCGAGGATCACACCCGAAACCATACCACCTGCGGCCCCGATGCTGATGGAATGGTTCCCCTGTGCAGAAGGTCCGGTGGCGCTCATCATCGGGATCAGTCCCACCACAAAAGCCAGGGACGTCATGATGATGGGGCGCAGGCGCAGTTTTGCCGCTTCAATGGAGGCTTTAACCAGTGCCTGTCCTGATTTTCGTTTTTGAATGGCAAATTCTACGATGAGAATGGCATTTTTGGCGAGCAGTCCAATGAGCATCACGAGCGCAACCTGTACGTAAATGTTGTTTTCAATTCCCGTTAAGCCAATGGCTGCAAACACGCCAAAGATTCCCGTCGGGATCGATAAGATCACGGCCAAAGGCAGAATATAGCTTTCATACTGGGCCGAAAGCAGGAAGTAAATGAACACGAGACACAGTAAGAAAATCGTTGCAGATTGTCCCCCCGAAGCTATTTCTTCGCGCGTTTGCCCCGAAAATTCAAAGCTGTACCCGGCCGGCAGGTGCTGTTCTGCCACTTCCTCGATTGCTTTGATGGCATCACCCGAACTGAACCCGGGTTTAGGAATGGCATTGATAGAAATCGAATTAAATAAATTGTACCGCGAAGCAGTCTCTGACCCGTAAATACGGCTGAGTTTAACCAGCGTATTGATAGGCACCATTTCCACGTTTTTATTTTTGACAAACACATTGTTGATGGCCGAAGGATCTGCTCTGTCCTGAATATCTGCCTGAACCACAACCCGGTAGTATTTACCGAACCTGTTGAAATCCGAGGCCTGTGCACTACCGAAATACGCCTGCATGGTCTGTAAAATGTCTTTTACTTTTACCCCGAGCTGGTCCGCTTTCGCATCGTCGATATCCAGCTGCAACTGCGGATAGTCGGCTTTGAACGACGTAAAGGCAACGGCAATTTCAGGACGTTTCATGAGTTCTGCTATAAACGCCTGGGAAACCCCGCTGAACTTATCCAGTTTACCACCCGTTTTATCCTGCAATACCACATCCAGCGCTTCCACATTGCTGAAACCCGGAACGGTAGGAAAACTGAACACAAAGAAGCTTGCACCGGAAATAGCTCCCAGTTTTCCCTGCACCTGCGTCATGATCTGGTTGATGTCTTTAACGTCGCCGCGCTCTTCATTGGGTTTGAGCAATACAAACACCACGGCCGAAGACGGACTCGTAGAATTGGTGAGCAGGTTAAAACCCGAAATGGCCGTAACGTCGCGGGATGCATCCAGCGTACGCAGTAAATTTTCCGCTTCGGTCATCACTTTCTGCGTTCCGTCCAAAGAGGTTCCCGAAGGTGTGTTTACCGCGATGGCGATAAATCCCTGGTCTTCCGTAGGAATAAACCCGGAAGGCGTGGTCTTAACCATGAAAATCGTGGCAAAGGTGATGAGAACCAAACCTCCAAGGCTGACCCATTTGTGACGGATGAGGAATTTGAGCCCGCCCACATAGCGGTTCGTCAACGCGTTGAAACTGTTGTTGAACCCTATAAAGAATTTTTCCTTGAATCCGTGTTTTTTACGGGGCTGGTCTTTATCGTGCGTGCCGTGATGATCCTTAAGGAAGAAAGCGGCCAGGGCAGGACTTAACGTTAACGCATTCACCGCAGAAATAACAATGGCAATGGCCATGGTAAAGGCAAACTGACGGTAGAAAACCCCGGTAGAGCCCTCCATAAAACCGACCGGCAGGAATACCGCTGCCATTACCAGCGTGATGGAGATAATGGCCCCGGTGATTTCGTGCATGGCTTCGCTTGTGGCAACCTTTGGAGCTAAATGTTTGTGTTCCATTTTGGCATGCACGGCTTCGACGACGACAATGGCATCATCGACCACAATTCCAATTGCCAGAATCAGGGCGAAAAGGGTGAGTAGGTTGATTGAAAACCCGAATAACTGCATAAAAAAGAACGTTCCTAAAATGGCCACCGGAACGGCAATAGCCGGAATCAGCGTGGATCTGAAATCCTGAAGGAAAAGAAAGACCACTATGAATACCAGGATAAAGGCTTCGATGAGCGTATGCTGAACCTGCGCGATCGATTGGTCCAGCGACACTTTTGTGCTGTAAAAGATGTTGTGTTTGATGCCTTTCGGGAAATCTTTTGAAACTTTTTCCATGAGCTTATTAATGGCTACCTGGATGTCGTTGGAATTGGACCCGGCCAGCTGAATGATCCCGATGACGATTCCTTTTTCGCCGTTTAAGCGCGTTAAGCTGCTATAGGAATAGGCGCCCAGCTCAATTCTGGCCACATCCTTTAAGCGAAGAATGGAACCGTCGGCATTGGAACGGATGGCAATGTTCTCGTAATCTTCCGGTTTGGTGAGTTTTCCTTTGTATTTGATTACGTATTCAAAAACTTCGGTACTTCGTTCACCGAATTTTCCCGGTGCGGCTTCAAGGCTTTTATCCTGAATGGCCGCCATCACTTCATTTGGGGTGACATTGTGGGTCGCCATCTGCGTGGGATTCATCCACACGCGCATGGAGTAATCCTTCGTTCCGCCAAAAATGGCCGCAGAACCTACTCCGGGAATCCGTTTGATTTCAGGTATGATGTTGATCTGGGCATAATTGGCCACAAAGGTCTGGTCGTATTTTGACTCATCTTCGGTCGACATGCCGATGGCCATGATGAAGCTGTTTTGCTGTTTGGCCGTGGTAACCCCTTGCTGTACCACTTCGGAAGGCAGCTGGCTCGTGGCCTGGGCCACCCTGTTCTGCACATTTACTGCCGCCTGGTCGGCGTCTGTTCCCAATTTAAAGAAAACCGTAATGGCCAAAGTACCGTCGTTACTCGCAGTTGAACTCATATAGGTCATGTTTTCAACCCCGTTTATGGATTCTTCTAAAGAGGGCGCTACCGAACGCAATACCGTTTCTGCATTCGCCCCCGGATACACGGCGGTTACCAATACCGAAGGCGGTGCAATATCCGGAAACTGTTGCAGCGGTAATTTTGTAAGGCCGAGCACACCTAAAATCACCAGTAATATGGAGATCACGGTGGCGAGTACCGGTCTTTGTATGAATATTTTGAACATTTCTGAAAAATTATTTTTTGTTAGTTACTTGTGCAAGCTTTGCGTTTTTTTCGGGTTGAATCTGCTGTCCTTCCTGCAATTTGTCGATCCCGCTTAGTACGATCTCATCTCCTGGTTTTACACCGTCTTTGATGAGATAATGAGTTCCGCTTTTCCCCACAACGGTGATGGGCGATTTGGATACTTTGTTTTCTTTGTCCACCTTATAAACAAAAATCTTGTCCTGCATTTCAAGCGTAGCCGATTGCGGCACCAGGATTGCATCGCCGTGCTGGATTTCGAGCCGGACTTTTCCGGTGTTTCCGGAACGAAGCAGTCCCTTTGGATTGGGGAACGTGGCGCGCAGTGTGATGGCCCCCGTGTTTTTATCGAACTGGCTGTCCACCATGTCGATTTTTCCCGTTAGCGCATAGGCACTGTTATCGGCTAAAATCAGGGTTACGGGAGGCAGGTTCCTGATTTTATCGTGAATGGTATTCCCGGTGTATTGTTCTTTAAACCGGATAAAATCGGTTTCACCCAGTGAAAAATACGCATACACATCATGCACATCCGAAAGTTTGGTCAAAGGTTCCGGGTCTGTTGCTGCAACCAGGCTTCCCTGTTTTTTCGGAAGCCTTCCGATGTAGCCGCTCACGGGTGCCGTGATGGTGGTGTATCCCAAATTGATTTTCGCAGAGGCCACGACGGCTTTGGCCTGATCTAAATTTGCAGAAGCCATCCGGTGCGAGGCTTTGGCCGTTTTCATCTGGTATTCGGAAACCACTTTGTTCTGAACCAGGGGAGTGAGCTTGTCAATTTCCAGTTGGGCATTGAGCAGGGCAGCTTCTGCACCGTGAAGATTTGCCAGCGCATTGTTCAACTGCTCACGGAACGGCTGTTCGTTGATTTTAAAAAGCGGTTGCCCTTTTGTTACATAGGTCCCTTCATCAACATAGATTCTGTCCAGTTTCCCGCTTACCTGCGGACGGATTTCCACATCAACCGTTCCCTGAATTGCAGCAGGGTATTCTGAATCGGTCTGGGCGGTGGTATTTTGAATAGGGTAAACGGGAAGGCTTGGAGGTGAAGCAACAACGGCTTCGGGTTTTGGTGTACATCCTATCAGGGTCCACGCAAACAGGGTGGTAGTTAGTAGGGCATTTTTCATTTAAATTGATTTTTGAATTTGTAAAAAAGTGATGGTAAAAATGAGGTGTCTGAATGGAACATCTAAAATTTCTGGTACATATTTATTATAATTAAATTATTTAACACTGTTAAGTAAAAGAACAAAAAAGTCTGCTTACTTATTTCTTAAACGGTTTTTTTTTAATAAATTCTAATTAAATAATCTAACAGTGTTAAGTGGTTTTTCAAAAAAAAAGATTTGCATCTTTTACTTTCAATAAATAATCTAACACTGTTAAGTGAATGCGCAAATTTTTTTATGCTAAGGTTTGCATGATACCATCGATCGCATCATTTAAAATTTGCTTGTTGATTTCTTCCAAAGGCTGATTCTGGTTGACGATGTTAATCGAGATCAACCCGTGTATCACAGAAAAGAATAAAAAATACTTCTGTTTGACTACTTCCGCCGTCGGATTATGCTTCTTCATGACGTCTGCAATAACGCCTGTGAAGAGCTTGTAAGGAGAATCGGCGGCTTCGCACTGCCCGGCACAGCAATTGATCTGAACCCCGAACATCACCTGGTACATTTCGGTATCGGTGAAGGCAAATTCCCAATAGGACATCCACATGGCCTTTAATTGCTCGCGCGGATTTTCAGATGTGGCCTTTGCTTTTTCCAACGCTCTCGACAGCATATTGAATCCCCATCCGGTCAGTTCTGAAAGAATGGCTTCTTTGTTCGAGAAATATTCGTAGATGATGGGTGCGGTATATTCAATGCGGTCGGCAATCTTGCGCATGCTCAAACCGTTCCAGCCTTCTTCTTTCGCAATACTATAGGCAGCATCCAGAATGTTTTTTCTGGTCTCTTCTTTTTGTCTTAAAATCCGATCTTTGCTTGCCATTTTTTTTGTAGTATTAAATTGTTTAACACTGTTAGGCAAATGTACAACTATATCACAACACACAAACTATTTTATCATAAAATATTTTTATGGATGATAAATAAAGTTTAATGTTGTTGTATATCAGTATGTTATGCTGTTTAATTTTGTTCCTTCAGATCTGTTTTTATTCTTTTATGTTGTCTTTAATTTTTTGATTTTGATGGAAAATGTATAACTAAACGATCATTTCCAAGCTATCCTGTTTTACGGATTCCTATAGGTCTGCTTAAAATATACGGCCTCAGAAGGCATAACTGATTGCAAATTATATTCTTGTATTTGCTTAAAAAACGACTTTAACAAAAAAGGTTTTTCTCATGCATTTTTACTTAAAGTTTTGATTATGACAAATTTTTTTAAGTGAAAAGAAGTAGTTTTATACACAGCTTTTTTGCAATTTGCTTCAGCGTTTGAACCAGTTTAAAATACTAATACTAAATTGAATTTGTGATTTTCTCCACATGGTTATCGATCCTATTCTTTTTTTGATTCGTTTTGAAGATTCCACATCCGGAAATAAAGATGCTTTAGAAATTACGACGGGCAATGCTACTGTGGGAAAAACAGCCGCAAGATTTGGATTAGATTATCGTGGAACTGCTTTAGCTGCAGGTGAATTTGTAGAATGTATTTTAGAATAAATATGAAACATATATTTTTAATATTGCTATTTTCAGCTGCTATTGTAATTATTTTGATTGATAATTTTAAGAAGAGAAAAAATGTTGGCTATAAACCTAAAAAGTATCTTTGGCTGATTTTTTTATTTTTAGTATTGATAATAGACTTAGTGGTAAAAAAATAACAAAACGCTAAAGACTATGCATAACGGTATATGCATAGTCTTTTATTTGTTTGTTCTTATCGTGATTCTTTAAAAGAACACATGCTTCACTAAACTCTGTAATCCGTACGTTATTATACTTTTTTAGGCGGAAGGTCGAACGCCAGGGCTTCATGCTCGAAATGACCTTTGTGGGCGCCGTCGCAAAAAGGTTTGTTTTTAGAAAGGCCGCAACGGCAAATGGAAAGCACCGTTCTGCCTTGTAAACCATAAGCATTGCCGTGTTTATCAACAATTTCAAAGTCTCCTTCAATTTTTACAGATCCATTGTCATTAATGGTAAGTTTTGTTTTGGACATAGTATATGTGTAATAGGATAAAGCACAAAACTAGGTATAAAACGGGAGCTTTTTACGCGTGCTGTTCTATTTAGAAACATTCCTTTTAAGAAGTACCGTGGTGCTGCCAAAATGAGCTCTTATCCAGGAAATGGCTTGAGCCGTGGACTGAAATTTGTTTTTCAGATGATCCTGTTTTGGAACATTATGGTTTTTGAAATGATGTAAAAAAAGATTATATAATTAAAAAAAAACCAGTAAACCATATCCTTTAAGTTAGGTTGCGCTATTTTATCAAACAACCTTTTCAATATTATTATTAAACGATGAAATTCATTCAAAAGAAAATCCATTTACTACTCCAAACCAACCGAGATGTCAGGGAGCAAATATCTTTTTCCGGTGGTTGACTCCCCATTCCTTAAGCGCATAAATAATGGGAGTGAGGCTGTCAGCATACGGCTCAAGCCTGTAGGAAATCCGGATGGGATACTCCTCTATAACAATTCTTTTGAGCAGCTTATGCTGCTCCAGGTCTTTAAGTTCTTTTGCCAGCACCTTTGGTGTAATCCCGGGGATGCTTTCCTGAATATCCGTAAAGCGGTCATTCCCTACACTTATGGAAATGATGATCGGGATTTTCCACTTGCCGTTGATTACATCCAAGGTATCGCGCACGGGCAGCAGCGTCTCCATGCAGTCGCAGTAGGCCTTTTTTTTGCCGTTCATTTTGGTTTACACATTTTTAGTTTCATTAATTTCCTTCATAACCTCGGCAAACAGCCCTGCAGACTTCAGTCGGTCTTTGATATCGTACAGCGTCGATACCATAATGAGCTCATCTACGCCGGTTTCCTCGAGAAAGGCTTTTGTCTGTTCTTTTACGGTTTCTTTGGTACCCACAAACGAGTATTTGAGCATCTGGTGCACACTCGGATGTTCAAAAAGATCTTTTAAATCATCGGTCATGTCAACAGGTGCGTGCAGCGGCTGTGAATTGCCTGTTAAGATACCAAAAAACATGCGGATAACGGAGGTAAACAATCTTTGTGCTTCTTCATCGGTATCGGCTACAATAACATTGACTCCGGCAATGGTATATGGTTTTTCCAGTACGGCGGAAGGAGCGAATTCATCGCGGTATATGTTCAAAGCATTTTTGAGGTGGCTGGTGGCAAAATGGCTTGCAAAAGCATAGGGCAGTCCTTTCCGGGCTGCCAGGTGGGCGCTGTCGGTACTGGAACCCAGTATGTAAAGCGGAACCTCCGTACCTTCGGCAATGGGTGCCCTTACTTTTCCCCCGGCATTTGCTGCGGAAAAATACTGCTCGATTTTTTCAATTTCTGCAGGGAACGAATGCGCCGCCTTCATAAAGTCGGACCTGATGGCCTCTGCGGTGGGCATATCGGTACCCGGAGCCCTTCCGATCCCGAGGTCAATGCGGCCGGGATATAGTTGAGCCAGCGTTCCGAATTGCTCCGCGATGATGAGCGGCGAGTGGTTCGGCAGCATAATGCCTCCCGAGCCAACCCTTATGGTAGAAGTGTTTTCGGCTACATACCCGATGAGTAGCGAGGTGGCGCTGCTTCCCACCGATGCGGAATTGTGGTGCTCGGCAAACCAATATCGTTTGTAATGATGGGTTTCCGCTGTTTTTGCGAGTTCCAGTGCATGATGCAGGGTTTCTCTGAAGGTACTGCCTTCGGATACAACGGCAAGTTCCAGAATGGAGTAAGCTATGGAATGGTTCATTTTTTTAATTTAATTAATACGTACCGTACTGATGCGGAATCTTTTATGAAAAAGCACCTACAGTTGCTGTATGCGGGACTTTGCAAAGAATCAGATGAGGAACGTATGTTTTCATCTACGAAATTACGTTAAAATCACTGGCAAAAAGATAGCGGTTACCTAAAGGAAAGTGGAATTAACGAAATATTTAGAATAACGAAAAGGTTGGAACCTGACTTTAATTTCGTAATTTTAAGTTCAGGTTGTACCTTTGATTTTTGCAAATAGTATGAGTTCAGTTACCATCAAAGAATTTTATCAGGATATCCTCGGGGAAAGCTGCCCGGATATGGAGTTGTTCCTCGCGGAAAACATTCATAAGGACATCGGGCATTTTAATGTTTTCGATATCTCTAAAATTTACAGGGCAAGTAAGTCGAAGCCCGAAATGCCTTATAACCGGCGTACCTACTATAAGATAAGTCTCATCAACGGGCAGAACAAGGTAGAATATGCCGATAAAACAATAGAGATCGAAGCGTGTGCCATTCTTTTTGCATCGCCCAAGGTACCATACAATTACAACAGCCGGTGCAGTACACAATCCGGGCATTTTTGTGTGTTTACAAAGGATTTTTTACCGATGAACAAAATCGGGGCTGAAATTGACCACCTGCCTGTTTTTTCGCCGCAGAGTGATTTTGTATTCCAGATTTCGACCGAACAATACCGCCGGTTTGAGGCTATTTTCCTGAAAATGCACGAAGAAATCAATTCCGATTATTCCTACAAATATGATTTGCTGCGGAATTATGTGATGGAACTCATTCATTCCGGACAGAAATTAAAACCCATTCTTCCGTTGCAAAACGCCAAAACGGCCGCTTCAAGAACCACCTCTTTGTTTATTGAACTGTTGGAGCGACAGTTTCCTATTGAAAACACAGGCCAGCTTTTAAAGCTCAGAACACCTGCAGATTTTGCCGGAATCCTGGGGGTTCATGTCAACCATTTAAACCGGGTTCTGAAAGAAACCACGGGAAAAACGACGGGTGAAATCATCGGAAGCCGGATTTTCCAGGAAGCCAGAATATTGCTGTTGCAGACACAATGGAATATTTCCGAGATCGCATTTACATTGGGATTTGAGGAAGTAGCCCACTTTTCCAACTTTTTCAAAAAATACGGACAGCAGTCGCCACAGCACTTCCGGGATGTAAAGGTTGTTTGATTCTTACAAATTATAATTTGATTTATACAAATGCATCCAGCTCGGGTTTTCGAACTTTGTATTGTTCATTAAAAAACAGAAAACATGTCAGAAAATCAAAGTAAAATAGCATTGGTAACAGGCGGAAGCCGCGGTCTTGGAAAAGATTCCGCCTTACAGCTGGCCAAAAAAGGTTTTGACCTCATCATCACGTACCAGAGCAAAAAAGAAGCTGCTGACGAAGTCGTAAAAGAAATAGAAAACAGCGGGCAAAAAGCCTTTGCACTGCCCTTGGATATTTCCACAACTGCGGGTTTTGAACCATTCGTTGCGGAAGTTCAGCATATCCTCAATACAGAGTTCGCTTCGCGAAAGCTGGATGCCCTGGTAAACAACGCCGGTATCGGGATCAACGAGCGTTTTGAAGAAACTTCCGAAACCACTTTAGATGCCATGATGAACATTCACTTTAAAGGTCCTTATGTTCTTACGCAGAAAATGCTGCCGTTGCTCAATGACGGAAGCAGCATCGTGAATACCTCTTCCGGTTTGGCACGATTCTCTTTTGCAGGTTATTCTGCCTATGGAGCCATGAAGGCGGCAGTAGATGCTTTATCAAGATACCAGGCCCTGGAACTCGGAAGCAGAGAAATACGTGTGAATTCCATTGCTCCGGGAGCGATTGAAACAGATTTCGGCGGGGGTGTTGTGCGCGATGTGGAAGACCTGAACAAACATATTGCGGGTGAAACCGCCTTGGGAAGGGTGGGATTGCCGCACGATATCGGAAGCGTGGTGGCCTTTTTGTGTTCCGATGACTCTAAATGGGTGAATGCCCAGAGAATAGAAGTTTCCGGCGGATTCAGAGTGTAACGGAATCATCTTAAAAATAAAAGAAACCCATGCAACAACTGTTGTAATGGGTTTTTGTATGTTTTAATGTTTAGGACTGCGGTCTTATCACGTTTAATTATTGTAACTTTAAAGAATCTGGACCTTTCCAGATCTTAAAAAAATAGCGCGTTTTCACATGATGAAATTAAGGATTTTAGCTTTTGTTTTTGCCTGGCTTACAGTAGATTATTTCTTTTTTACGGCCGTACGCACCGTTACGGACCATTATCTTATCTATTGTCTGTACTGGCTTTTTGACGTGGTTCTGATTGGAATGACGGTAGTGGGGTTCCTTCAGAGAAAAAGAGGTTTGGTTACCCGTGCCATTACGGTTTTCATGTTGACCTTCCTTTCGAAATTGGTTACGGGTATTTTATTGTTTGGTGCAGACGTCATGAGACAGTTTACGGAGGTTCAGGCACGAAGCGTCTGGATCACGGGCAGTCTGCTTGCATTTTCGGTGGTATTCATCGTTTTTTTAGTGCTGGTGCTGCGTCAAAGCAGGCACCATTATAAAATACACCGCACAACCATTTCGTTTCCTGATTTACCGGAAGCGTTCAACGGGTTTACCATCACACAGCTGTCGGACATCCATTCGGGAAGTTTTACAAGTGCAAAAGGCGTACAGAAAGGCATAGACCTCGTGAAGGAACAGAACAGCGACGTGATCCTTTTCACGGGCGACCTCGTCAATAATGCCGCATCCGAAATGGAACCCTGGATTGCAACATTCGCACAAATGAATGCGCGTTACGGCATGTTTTCCATATTGGGCAACCACGATTACGGCGACTATATTGCCTGGGAAAGCCCGGAAGCAAAAAGGCAGAATATGGTTCGTTTAAAAGAAATACATAAGGAAATGGGCTTCCGGCTGTTATTGAACGAATCGGTTTCCATAAAGAAAGAGGGCAGCTCTATAGGGCTTATCGGGGTAGAGAACTGGGGAAAAGGCAACTTTCACCGCTATGGCGACCTTAACAAGGCCATTGCGGGTGTGTTGCACGAACCTTTTAAGATATTGATGTCGCACGATCCGTCCCACTGGGATGCCGTGGTGGCAGATTATGAGCCTGTGATTCATCTTACCTTGTCCGGACATACGCACGGAATGCAGTTCGGTTTTGAATTCCGGGGACTTAAATGGAGCCCGAGCAAATACATATACGAACGTTGGGCCGGCCTGTATGAGCAATTGGGCCGCTACCTTTATGTAAACAGGGGCTTTGGCTTTCTGGGATTAAGAGGCAGGCTGGGGGTTTGGGCCGAGATTTCGGTTATCACATTGAAACGCGGGAAATAGGTAAAGAGTGTTTAAAACGGGATATGCTATTTTTGAACCGGTAAAAATTCTATTGTATGGTCAGTTAAGCTGGCTGCAGATCAAAACAAAAATATAACAGAGAAAGGAAAAAGGACCGGAATTATGAAAATTCAGATATTGAGTGACTTACATTTGGAATTTGGAAGTAGCTATGCTTTAAACTTCGATAAAACAGATATTGTTATTCTGGCTGGTGACACACATTTGGGAATAAAGGGAATAGAATGGGTTAAAAAGTATATTCCGGGTAAAAAGGTAATTTATCTTTTAGGCAATCACGAGTATTATAAAGGTTCTTATCCTAAAACGTTAACTAAGATTCTGAATGCTGCTGCAGATTCTAATATTCATGTCCTCGAAAATAGTTTTGTTGATATTGAAAATATCCGTTTTCACGGTTGTACATTATGGACGGATTTTTCCGTTTTTGGCGATCCAATGCAATATGGAATGATATGCCAGCAGAAAATGAACGATTATAAACAGATTAAACGCGATCCTTCTTATTCAAAAATGCGAACCATCGATGTTTATGGTATTCATCAAAGGTCAAAAGCATGGTTGGATCAAAGTTTAAAAGATTCTGAACAACTGCAAAATATTGTAATTACGCATCATGCTCCAAGCCTGAAATCAGTCCCAGAAATTTATAAAAATGATGCTGTAACGGCTGCGTATGCTTCCAATCTGGAAGGTTTTATTTTAGAACATCAACCCAGGTATTGGATTCACGGACATATTCATACACCGTGTCGTTACGAAATAGGCAAAACAGAAATTATCTGCAATCCGCATGGGTATATCAGTGAAAGAGATGCGGGGTTTAACCCGGAACTGATTATTGAGGTATAAATAAGATAAGGGTGTAGGAGAATTGAATTTTCCGGTTTTTAAAGAAATAAAATATTTAAAAGATAAGTTCCCGATTTGGGAATTATTTTATAACTTTGTATAAACTATTTCAATTGAGGGTAATAGCAATAAAAACATTACGCGTTTTTTGGATAAAACATGCAGACAGTGAACAACAATTAAAAGCATGGTATCAGGAGGCAGAAAAAGCTACTTGGAAAAATATTAATGAATTGAAAGCTGAGTATCCAAGCGCAAGTATATTAGAAAATAATAGAATATGTTTTAATATAAAAGGGAACCATTACCGATTGATTGTTAAAATAAGTTTTTCGCATCAAATGATGTGGATTCGTTTTATAGGAACCCACACAGAATATGATAAAATTGATGCTAATACCATTTAAATTATGAAATTGAAACCTATAAAATCGGAACAAGAATACGAAGCAGCTTTAGAAAGATTAGAGATGATTTTTGATGCGCTGCCTGGAACTGAAGAAAGTGATGAACTGGAGATTTTGGGGATGTTGATTGAGAAATATGAAAAGGAACATTATCCTGTTGATCTGCCCGATCCTATTGAAGCTATTAAGTTCAGAATGGAACAAATGGGGTATACACAAAAGGATTTAGCCGAGATTATAGGTCTAAAAAGCAGGGCCAGTGAAATTTTAAATAGAAAACGAAAACTTTCTTTAGAAATGATTCGTACATTAACTCAAAAACTTCATATTCCTTCAGAAGTTTTGATTCAAGCCTATTAAACAATATTGCCCCACAATGGAGGGTTTATTGTTTAATTATTTGTAAACTGACTAAGCGGGCACTATGTAACAATTGTTACGTATTTATTCAAAATAAAGGGGCAAATTTGCAGGGTTAGAACTTTACAATTATGGATTGGATTTTGGAATCATGGCCCTGGTATATCGGAGGCCCGATTATTGCTTTTGTGATGATGGCATTGCTTTATTTAGGGAAGAGTTTCGGCTTTTCCTCGAACTTCAGAACCCTTTGTTCGGCTATGGGCGCCGGCAAAACCTGCTCTTTTTTTGACTTTAACTGGAAGTCCCAGAAATGGAACCTGCTTTTTTTGGCAGGTGCGGTTATGGGAGGTTACTTTGCAGCTCATATTTTGTCCGACAACCAGGTTCCGCAAATTTCGGCCTACACGGTTGGATATTTACAGGATTTAGGTTTTGACAGTGCAGGGAAGAGTTACAGCCCGCCGGAATTGTTTGAAACATTCAGCCTTAAGACTATTGGTGTTTTAGTCATGGGTGGCCTGCTCATTGGTTTTGGAAGCCGTTATGCAGGTGGCTGTACTTCAGGCCATGCCATTTCAGGATTAAGCGACCTGCAACTACCTTCGTTAATCGCTGTGATTGGATTTTTTATCGGAGGATTGATTATGGTCCACCTGTTATTTCCCTTAATTTTTTAAAAGATGAAAAGTATTTTATATATTGTATTAGGCGTGATCTTCGGGATCACCATGTACAAAGCTGAAACGGCCTCCTGGTTCCGCATCGTAGAGATGTTCCGGTTTCAGTCGTTCCATATGTATGGATTTATCGGTTCTGCATTGGTCATAGGGGTTATAGGGATGCAACTGCTGAAAAAGAAAAAGACAAAAGACGTTGATGGAAATCCTATTGTTATACATCCCAAACAGAAGTCCGTCAGCAGGTATTTGTTTGGAGGTATCGCATTTGGCCTGGGTTGGGCCCTCATCGGAGCTTGTCCTGGTCCCGTTTTCGTCCTTTTGGGTACAGGAACCTATTCCATGGTCGTCGTTATTGCAGCCGCTTTAACAGGTACCTGGCTGTATGGGATTTTAAAGGATAAATTGCCACATTAACACATTATAACATGATAGATAAGAGTTTGCTGCGGGATTATTTCCATGCATTGTTTGAGGAGGGGTTACTCGACGAAATTGCCGAACTGGGCCAGGTAAGATCGTTTAAGGAAAACGAAATCCTTATTGAGCTGGATCAAACGATAACCCATATGCCCTTATTGTTAAACGGAGCGATCCGTATCATGCGGGATGACGATGACGACGGGGAACTTTTACTGTATTATCTGGAAAAAGGAGATACCTGCGCCATGACGATGACGTGCTGCCTGGGTACTAAAACAAGTACCATACGCGCCACGGCTGAAACCGATGGTGAAATGATTCTGGTCCCGGTTCAGAAAATGGATGAATGGCTGGCGAAATATCCGTCATGGAGGGCTTTTGTCCTTAACAGCTATCAGGACCGTTTAGACGAAATGTTGCGGTCTGTTGACAACCTGGCATTTAACGATACGAAAGGAAGGTTGAAAAATTACCTTATAGAAGTGGCCAGTGTGAATAAATCCAGAACGGTAAACAAGACACATGCCGAAATAGCATATGAAATGAACACTTCAAGAGTCGTTATTTCCCGCCTGCTGAAGGCGCTCGAGAAAGAAGGGTTCCTCATACAGCAGCGCAATAATATTTCCATTGTTTCATAGTAAAAAAGCTTCCGCATACGGAAGCTTTTTTACTATCTCTTTCCTGCAGCTGTAACAATTGTTACGCTGTGTTTTATAGTAGAGTCGGAAATTTGCCGTATTAAAAATAAAACAATGGAAATAGCAGGCTTTTTGTTAACCGTCGTGATCGGTTTACTGGTTGGATTATTTGGCGGTGGGGGCAGCATTCTTACAGTACCAGTATTGGTGTACCTTTTTGCTGTTCCGGCTACCCGTGCTACAACGTATTCGCTGGTATTGGTAAGTATAACAAGTCTGATTGCCGCAACACCTTTCATCCTGCAAAAAAAGATCGCTTTAAAAAAAACGGTGCAGTTCGGAATTCCATCGCTCATCGCGCTGTATACCGTAAGAGCATATGTTTTACCTGCAATACCGCTGCAATTTGAGTTATTTGGCTATGCCATGGAAAAAAATACCTTTACCCTGCTTTTTTTCTCAGTATTGATGCTCGCATCCGGTCTTTTCATGATACGGCAGAAAAAAAACAATCCCGACTGCGTGGATTGCCCTTATAACTCTTTTGTTTTAGTGATGGCAGGATTAGCAGAAGGCCTTATTACGGGAATAGTAGGAGCCGGAGGAGGATTCATCATCGTACCTGTACTGATGATTTTCGGAAAACTGAGTTTAAAGCAGGCCGTTGCCAACTCTTTGTTTATCATCGGGATAAAATCGTTAATAGGGTTCCTGGGATCACGCGATATTGCAGAACTGGACCTGTTATTTCTGGCAAAAATAGTCATCATAGCATCCTTCGGGATGTATTGGGGTATACAGCTTAATAAAAAACTCGACAGCAAACAGTTGAAACCCGTTTTCGGATATTTTGTTATTGCCATGGGTTTTTTGATTTTAGTTAAGGAGCTGTTGGTAAATTGATTAGTGTAACTTATGTTACCGTAAGATTTAAACAGACTTCTAAAATTTACAGTATCAAATTAAAGAATGATAAAATGAAGATAGAACAGATTTATACAGGCTGTCTGGCACAGGGGGCTTATTATATTGAGAGCAGGGGGCAAGCTGTAATCATTGACCCGTTGCGCGAAACCCAGCCTTATTTGGATCGTTTGACGAAGGATGGCGTAACGTTGAAATACATCCTGGAAACGCATTTCCATGCCGATTTCGTAAGCGGTCACCTGGATTTAAGTCTCAAAACCAACGCAGCGATTGTATACGGCCCGACAGCAACCCCTGAATTTGAAGCAATAATTGCAGAAGACAACCAGGTTTTTGAAGTGGGAAATATCAAGATAAAAGTACTGCACACGCCAGGCCATACCCTGGAAAGCACCACGTATTTGCTGATCGACGAAAACGATAGAGAAACAGCCCTTTTCAGTGGAGATACCCTGTTTCTCGGAGATGTAGGCCGGCCGGATTTGGCCCAGAAAGCAGCCAGTATGACGCAGGAAGAGCTGGCAGGCATGCTGTACGACAGTTTATATACGAAGATTCTTCCTTTAGCCGATGATATTACCGTATACCCGGCACACGGGGCAGGTTCGGCCTGCGGCAAAAACATGATGAAACAAACAGTGGATACCCTGGGCAACCAGAAAAAAAGGAATTATGCGCTGAATCAGCCTTCAAAAAAAGCGTTTATTGAAGCGGTTACCGATGGTTTATTGCCTCCACCGGCTTATTTCGGAATGAATGTGGCCCTGAACAAAAAAGGATACGAACGTTTCGAAAAAGTACTCGCACAGGGTATGACGGCTTTAACAGCTGATGAATTTGAACAGGTTGCGGCTCAATCCGGGGCATTGATCTTAGATACCCGTGCAAACGCGGACTTTGCGGGAGGATTCGTACCACAGTCGGTCAATATAGGGTTAAACGGCGATTTTTCACCCTGGGTTGGAGCCCTGGTTGCCGACATTTCACAACCCATTTTACTGGTCACCGCACCAGGTATGGAAGAAGAAGCCGTAACGCGTTTAAGTCGTGTGGGTTTTGATCATGTATTAGGGTATTTGAAGGGAGGTTTTCAGGCATGGAGTGACGCAGGAAAAGAAACCGATATGGTAAACAGGATCACAGCGGCAGCATTTGCATCAGAAATTAAAGATAAGGAAGTAGTGGTGGTAGACGTCCGTAAAGAATCGGAATATGCTGCTGAACACGTAGAGGGCGCATACAGCAGGCCGTTGGCTTACCTTAACGACTGGGTTCACCACATCGACCCGGGGCGTCCTTTTTATTTACACTGTGCAGGCGGTTACCGGAGTATGATTGCGGCAAGTATTCTACAGGCGCGGGGATACCGGAATTTTACAGAGATTGAAGGCGGATTCGCGGCCATCGCCCAAACCCGGATACCAAAAACCGATTTCGTATGCCAAAGCAAAGTATTCAAATAATTTTTGCAGGTTTAATCATTATTGGAATGTTAGGATTAATCAAAGAGATGTTCACGGAAAATAACAACGAAGCGTTACAGGCATTCGTGCGCAATAACGCATTTCTTGTAGATGTACGCACTCCCCGGGAATTTGCGGAAGGAAATTACCGGGGTCGGTAAATATCCCGTTAGACCATGTTCGGAACCAGCTGTACAGGTTTAAAAATCATGAAAATATAGTGGTGTTTTGCAGAAGCGGAAACAGAAGCGCCCAGGCCGTATCTGTTTTAAAACAAAGCGGATTTACCAATGTACTAAATGGCGGAAGCTGGCAACAGGTAAAAGCAGCACAGGGTGAAACAGGAAAATAGGGTAGAAGCATGCTGCATAACGCAATGCGAGGTGCTTAATTTGAAAGGATTACGTAACAGGTAAAGCATCTGTTAAAGATAAAAGGCTGACCAATTTGGGTCAACCTTTTATTTATATGCAGGATGGCTTGTTATTTTACCATGAGTTTATGCGAATATTCGCCTAAAGCGGATCTGAATTTTAATATATACATCCCTGCTGCCAGTTGCGCCACATTGAGACTTGTTCTGGCTTCTACGGTTTTTGGAGCCATGAGCTGCTTCCCGGATAAATCGAACATTTCGACAGTTACATGACCTTCCAGCTCTGAATCGATAAATACCTCGTCACCAGCAGCCGGATTTGGATATACGCTTAATTTAGACAACATTTCCATGTTTTTAACCGCTGCAGGTGCATTTCCGATACCAACCGCATACCAGGCGTTCACCACCTGGTTCCACTCTTCGGAATTTATACCGTATAAAGAAACGGCAGCCTGCCTGGTGGCATTATAGGCATCCATATAGGTGGCAGTAGGCATAAGGCCGGACATTAAAGCTCTATACGCAATTTTTTCTGCCTTTTGTATCCCGATTCCTTCTACCCAGTATTGATTCTTGAGGTCATTGGTTCCGTAACCGCCTGTACTCAACAGGTAAAACCAGAAGTTTCCTACACCGCTGTTTGTATGTACGCCTCCGTAATCATTAAATTCGTTGGGATTGGTCGTCGTATTCTGCCAGTAGGTTCCTTTATAGGTATCGGGCTGGGGGTTATATCCGCTGTTAGGATCGGACATGCTGCGCAGATAGGCAGGAGAAACAGTACTTTTCATAATATTTTCACCTATAATCCAGTTCGGGTTCAGGTTTACCTGGAACTCTATGGCTGTTCCGAATATATCGGCAAAACTTTCATTCAATGCTCCTGACTCATTTTCATAGTTGAGTCCTCCGTTCCCGTTTCTTCCGATAACGAGGTGCGAATATTCATGACCGGTAACGTCGAGGCCTACAACAGGATTCATCGAAGGGCCACCCGAGCCGTATACCATTCCAAGTATTTCAACGCCTCCCATATTTTCATCTATTGCAGCCGCATTTTCACTATCCCCGATAAGTTCCCCGGCATCATAATAATTGTTGATGGCATGTCCTTTTCCGTCAAAACTGTTTCTGTTGTGTACGTTTTTGTAATAATCAAACGTTTTCATAATGCCCCAATGAACATCTATGGCCGGTTTGGATGCAGCAGAAGTATAATTGGCCGTATTGTTTATATATTCATCGTATCCCGTAAACGTACCATCCGACGGGTCTATATACCCGTCCAGGTTAGCCCCGTTCAGAGTTCTTATTTTTCTGTTATTGTCCTTCAACCTGAATTTACCGTTATAAGAATCCACAACGATATTCTGGTTTCCCCTGTAATAGGTGGTGCTCGTAGAAGGAGTATCTCCTTTGTACACTTTATTTCTTGAAGACAACAGTTTTCCCGTACTTCCGTCAATGAGAAAATCATAACTCTTCATAGGAAGTACAGAAGTAAGATTGATCTTTTTCACAAACTTCAGAACGACTTTTTCCTCCATTTCGGTCTTTACGATTAAGTTTTCAACAGCTCCTTCGTGAACATTTTCTGTTGTTCCAAAATCAGCATACGCTATTTCCCTTACCTTTTCATCTGAAATTACAGGTGCCGTATCTAAATCTGTTGCATTTACAAACTGACCGCTTACAAACTGAATTTTATTATTCTTAACCTGGATGAAAATCATATCCCCTTCAATCTTTACATCTTTGTAAAAATGCTGGTAATTATAGTACTGAGTTCCAAATTCATCTGAATATTCACGTTCCAGTTTAAAACTGTTGTTTTTATCCGCTTTAAAATACCCGTTCAGGTCAGAAACAAGGTCGTTTAAAGAAACATCTGTACCCGAAAAATCAACAGAAAACGAGCCTAGGCTGTTCTGGTATTGCGGTTTGGGTAACGCTTCAGGCAGCACATAATCATCTTTGAGGTCCTTTGCAAAAAGCTGACCGTCAAAATTTATAAACAAAATCGTTCCCAGGGCCAATCCTCCCAAAGCTTTTCGAAGCCGGTAATTAGTTTTCTTCATAATGTGTAGGTGTTTTATAATCTTAATAAGGTTTTTTGTGTGTAAAATTATTAATTGGAAAACAGGTTTTATATTTAAACATGATCCTGTGTAACGCTACGCTCTGGTAAATCAGTACCGAATTCTGCGCAAGATCAAGATTAAATGCTGCTGTTTCTTTCATAAATACTGAATAACTGGTTAAGCTGCAAGGTAAAGAAAAATAATATACAGGTTTAACTCTTTAGTCGTTATACTAAAGTTGTTTTGACTTAATGGAAAAAACAGGTTAACACCGTTGAAATAAAAAATGTTCTATACCTGGAGAAGACTGCTGCTATTTTATTTTTTCAAATTCAAACGGGATGTCCACTTTTTCATTTGAAACTTTAGCCTTGAGCTTATCACCTTCCATCCGGTATTCGATGCGTTTTGGAAAATCAATAAGATCATTTTTACAAACAAAGCGATTATTGCCGTGCTCGATCATCTCAAATTCTACTGCTTCCTTTTCACCGGGAGTTTTCACCAATAGGCTCCATTTGCCGTCTGATTCAATTAACGACATCTGTTCCAGACTTACTGTATCATTTTTAAATATTGTATACCCGATACCTGAATACGCGGTCGCATTTACCTTATGCCAGTTTTCGAACGTCTCCTTACCAGCTTCTTCATTTAATCTTTTCCAGTTGCCGTTGAGCCAGTCGAAACCAGAATGTACTTCAGCTTCAGCTTCTTTTGTAGTTTTGAGGACTGAATGACTTTTGTCTTTTTGATTGCATGCCAGCGCTAAGGTAGCGAAGGATAAAATAAGTGCTCTTTTCATAATTTGATGTTTTTAATGGATTACAAACGATAAAACAGCCAAAATACGAAATAAAATACAATTGTAGTATGTATATTATTCATAACTGCTACATCCTGGCCGTATTGCAAACGATATCAAAGAATGAAATCATACTTTCAGGGAATTTTTGCCGATACCTAAAATACAAACCACGCATAAGCAGTATACCGGGATGGCGGTTGGTTTTTTATATGAAAAAAATGATTATATAATTTTAAATATTTGCTAAAAGGCATTCTTTTTCCTTTAATTGAAGTGTTTTTATATTTTTGTTAAAAGGTATCCTGTTAAAAGCAGGTTCCGGTACCTGCTAAGACCATTGCATAATGAAGAAAAAGATCTTTTTACTACTGATGTTTATCACCTCAGTAAACATCCATTCGCAAACTTCCGGGGCTTCCGTCATGGCGGAAAAGTTTCTCGATGTTGTTCAGAAAAATTCCTATAGGGGAAAGGACATCCGGTGGGATTCTGTACGGCCTGCATTCATTGCGGAAACAAAAGGTATTACCGATGTCAATGCTTTAAAACCTTTATTTGAAAAATTGTTACATTCCTTAAAAGACGGCCATTCGCTGCTATTGTTTGAAGAGCAAAATAAAAACAGTGACTCCGAATGGGATCAGGCAGAGAAAATTGCGAAGCTCACCGACAAGGAAGTGGGAAACAGTCCCAAAAATTTTATGCACTATATGGTTGAGGGTAAATACGCCTATATCAATATACCGCCTGTTATATATGAAAAAAGAAAATATGTGGATTCGATTGGTGTTCAGCTGCGCTTACTTGATTCGGAAAAGCCCAGCGCGTGGATTATTGATCTTACCGAAAACAACGGTGGAGACATTATGCCCATGATCTGGCAGTTTGCGTCGCTCTTGGACTCCGCCGTAACTTATTCATATGTAGATGCTGAAGGTAACGAAACCGCAGCAGAAGTACGCTATACGGCCGAAACAGATGATGATGCCCGGTATTTCAAAATGTACAACCTGGAGCCCGGAAAAGTAAAGCCGGTCCAGTTAATACATACGAAGATTCCTGTAATTATTTTAACGAGTCGTCTTACAGCAAGTTCCGGGGAATTTTTTGCTGCACATTTTAAAGGGCAAAAAAACGTTAAACTGGTAGGGCAGAAAACCAACGGGCAAACATCGGGAAATGCTCCTTTTGAAATAAGCCGTAACTGTATGGTTATGCTGACAACCTCTGTTTTAAAGGACCGAACCGGTAAGGTTTATAAAATTGGTGAAGGAATCGCACCAGATATTACATTCACCGTTACCGATACGGATCCCGCTAAAAAATTAACTTATAAGGAACAGCTGCTTCAAATAAAAAAAGCAAAGGAAAAATATATAGAGCAGGCCATAATGGCTATTGAAAAAGAAGAGTAAGAGCTATTTACAACCGTTAATCAAAGAAATAGTACTCAAAACAGTGAATATATGCTGAATTTTTATGATATTTGGGCAATTTATTTAAAAGCATAACGTTATATTAACATAATGTCAAAGAAAACAATACTAAATTTTTAATACTTAAAACACAGTTTAGCTTATGAAAAAAACTCGGATTATGATGGCAGCTTTTTGCGTTGGTCTTTTAGCCCTCACAGGCTGTTCGGAAGATAACAGTGTCCCTGAACAGCAGGAAGCAGCGGCCGACTATTTAATCGGCAAGTGGAATTTTTCCAAACTCGGGCAAAGAATCGAAATGGACGGGGAAGTGGTTTTTGATAACATAGCCGATCCCGGTAATGCTACGTATGAAGACCGCTATACGTTCAATAAAGACAATACCGTATATTCCTACACGCATTTTCCTGCAACCGAAGACCGGGAAGCAGCAACCTATGAAAATACATATGATTATGAAAAAACGGGTAACCAGCTTATCATAAAAAATGTGCAGAATGAAGTGTATACCATCCTGGTACTGGATAAAAACCAGCTGAAGCTGCAGGATGTACTTGAATTAAACGACGAGAGCGGGCATTTGAAAGTAACTTCAGTACGCACATTCGACAGACAATAGTATGACAGTTCAGAAAACGACCTTTAAAGGTCGTTTTTTATTTCTTCTATTGGAACCTGGTGTGGAGAATGGCTCATTAGAATTGTGTAGTCGATAAAATCCGTAATACTTTTACCTTTTAGCTCTCTGCCGTTACTCTTTTAAGAAACAGCTTCACGGCAATGAGGTCGTTCCCTTTGTCATAAGGAGAACCGGTATTGTTGAGCCTGAAGAGGGTAAAATCCGACAGCTTTGCCATTTTAAGCTTTTTAATGCCTTTAAAATATTCCTTCCAGTAATCGCCGGTACCGAAACCACCCTCAGTGGTATAGCTTTCGTAATCCCCCTGTTTATCGTAAACCTTTTCCCACATAACTTCGCTTTTTGTGAGGTAACCGACTACGGTAATAATCTTTTCACGGGCATAAACATTTTGTTCTATGAGCCTTGTAAAGAACGAAGGATAATTTTGTTGTTCCCGTATATCTGGTTAAGCAGTCGCAGGTTTTTCCAGTGTTGGAATGTTTCGGCCGTTCCTTTCTGGTTTACAATGGTCTGAAAAGCCAGTACCAATTCTCTGAGAAGTGTTTCATCTCCGGTATTAAGGTATCTCTGAAAGAAAAAAGCCTGGTTGAAATTGGTTTCAGGTATGAAGTAATCAATAACATCCTGCTTTTTCAGGCTTTTTATGAGAGCCAGTTCCGCGTCATACGTTTTGGAACTCCTTGGTAGGCTCCAAAACCAATGATGTTGAAATTGGTCTGGGGAAACTTAAACTTCCCATGTTCAATATCAAAACGGTTGTTTTCCAGATATTCCTTTTTGTTTTGGGAAGATGCAGCAAAAGAAATGATGAATATAAGGAGTGTAAGTGTTTTGTTCATTTTGTTAAACGGTATATTAGATTCCCTGCCCGAATGTAAGCAGGTTGTGATCGGGATCAAGCAGTGAAAATTCCATCTGTCCCCATGGTTTCAGCTGCAGCGGTCCGTTTGGGTGTATGTTTACGTTATGGTCAAGAAAGTACCGGTACAGTGGCTCAATAGCCTGGGTACGGATGTACACCTGTCCGTAATTCTGTTTGGGGTCGAGTTCTTTAAACTCGAAAAAATGAATTTCAATGCTGTCTTTTCGCACCATAAGGTAATTCTCATAGTCACCGATTTCTTTAAATCCCAGCTTGTTCACATAAAAATCCCTGGTGAGGTCTTTGTTCCGCATCGGGAGTTTCGGATGTACACTTGTCATCATATTCTTTGTTCAGTGTTTAATTAATAGGTTTTTCTGCAATATACCAATTTTAAAACAGCTGCTTTCGGTATTTTTGACTTAATAAAATAACAATGGATACAGCTCATTATTTTCGGTCGGAATTTACATATCAGCAGGTGCATTTTTAAATGTTGCGATCTATTGTTTGCACATTTTATTCCATGATTTGCTGATACCGTGAATAGAATGGTCATTTTATTCATAGTTGTATTAGATTTGATTGAAGAGCATTGCACGGAAATATTTTACAGGTTAAAATTCGGCGGATTTCATTGTAAAGCAGGGCGGGAAGTCCTGTTTTATTTTTATTTGCTGTACAAGCGAACAAAGGATTTAAGGCCTGGCATTTATTAAACCAGTTCAATTCGGAACTGGGCAGGTTAATGTAGTTTTACCTTAAGAACAGGATCATATGGAAAACACAACATTAAACTGCGTTACAGTACTGCAACATTGGATATATTTTGAAGCTGGATTAAGAGAGTTTACAGGCCTTTAAATAAAGATTGTAACGTTATTGAGCACTACAGAATAGGTAGAGGCTTGCCTGAAAAATAATATATCCCGCTTTCCAGATCGTATAATTCTCAAGATAAAAACAACAATAAACGATGGTACATTTACCCGAAATAATACAGGATTTGGCTCTTATCCTTCTGATAGGGGCATTGGTTACGATTCTTTTTAAAAGGATCAGGCAACCGCTCGTTTTAGGCTATATCATTGCAGGTTTTTTAGTAGGACCGCATTTTATTTATCTGCCTACCATTGCAGATCATGAAAACATTAAAACGTTTGCTGAAATCGGTGTCATTATGCTGTTGTTCAGCCTGGGGCTCGAATTCAGTTTTAAAAAACTGGTAAAGGTAGGCGGTTCTGCTTCTGTCACAGCTTCAATAGAAATACTGTTCGTAGGGCTGGGCGGTTACTTTACAGGATATTTGCTCGGATGGAATCAGATGGACAGTCTGTTCCTTGCAGGTATGCTGGCAAGTTCTTCCACGACAATTATCCTGCGCGCTTTCGACGAGCTGGGACTGAAATCGCGACAATTTGCCAGGGTGGTTTTTGGTGTGCTGGTTGTAGAGGACATCATCGTTATTTTGCTCATGGTACTATTGTCTACAATAGCTGTTGCCCAGCATTTCGAAGGAACGAAGATTATTTTTACAACACTTAAACTCGGTTTTTTTCTCATACTCTGGTTTTTGGTAGGCATCTATCTTTTACCGGTATTCATTAAAAAGACGAGGAAATGGATGGATGAAGAAACGGTGCTTATCCTGGCCGTGGGTCTTTGTTTCGGAATGGTCTTACTGGCTACGCAGGCGGGTTTTTCTGCCGAACTCGGGGCCTTCGTGATGGGATCTTTGATTGCTGAAACCGTATTGGCGGAAAAAATCGAACACCTTACCCAATCCATCAAGCAGTTTTTCGGAACCATATTTTTTGTTTCGGTCGGGATGATGATTGATCCCCATGCAATGTACACTTATGCCGGGCCTATACTGGTGGTTACCCTGTTGACAATTGTGGGGAAATTCTTTTTTAGTGCCATGGGAGCTCTCATTTCCGGACAACCGTTAAAACAGGCAGTACAGATAGGTTCCAGCATGGCACAGATTGGTGAGTTCGCTTTTATCGTTGCGTCCCTGGGATTGTCGCTCGGTGTAATCTCTCAGTTCCTGTTTCCTGTGGCGGTAGGCGTATCGGCCATTACGACCTTTACAACCCCTTATTTCATAAAATTTTCAGAACCGTTGTATAACGGCATCGTGAAACTTCTTCCGGAAAAATGGATGAGGCATCTGGAAGCATATACATCCGAAACACAGGAGAACAGAGATAATCCGCTGTGGAAAAAAATGCTGAAATCGTATAACAGAACCCTGGTAGTCAACAGTATCATACTCGTGGCCATAGCACTGCTGTTCCGGTATTTTTTTGTCCCGTTACTGGATGCCCGCATCAATAGCGAGTTATGGAGAAATGTGGTCCTGATTTCTTCAGCTTCCTTACTGGCATCACCGTTCCTGTGGGCAATAATCATGAAACGCATCAGTACAAATGAAACCGGCCCGGGGCATTATTTTATGAATTATTCGGCGACCGGGATTGCACTTAATGCTGTAAGGTGTTTGGTTGGTATACTGCTTACCGGTTTCTTTATAGACCAGATAACGTCTACCCGCATTGCCTTGTTGATTTCTGTTCCGGTCATTGTCTTATTCCTGTGGTTTTTTTCTGATAAAGTTCAGAAAATACATCAGCGCATAGAACAGCAGTTTATGTCGAACCTTAACGAAAGGGAACGGCTTGAATACATTCAAAACAAAGGAAACATAGAACTGCGTCGCAAGAACCTCGAGGTGAAAGAATATATGCAGGACTGGGATGCCTATGTGACCGAAATGGAAGCCGGACCGAATATCCTCTTTGCCGGAATGGCATTATATGAGCTTAAATGGAAAGATAAATACGGTATAGATGTGGTATATATCCGGAGAAATGACCAAACGTTCCATCTCCCGAACGGTAAGCAACGGATATTGCCCCATGATAAGGTAGGGATATTAGGAACAGAAGAGCAGATTTTACAGGTCAAGGCAATCTTTGAACAGTTAAGCCTGCCCGATAGAAAGGATGAAGACATTGATATTAACAATATCAGGCTTATGAAAGCCAGGGTTGCGGAAATGAACCCCTATTGCGGCAAAACCATAAAGACATCCGGTATACAGAACGATCTCAGAAGCCATGTGGTGGGAATTGAAAGAAACGGAACCCGTATTCTTAATCCGGGTTCTTCGGAAGTTATATTACCCGACGATGTTTTGTGGCTGGTAGGAGATACCGCCCGTATAAAAGACTGTTTAAAGAACCATAAAGAAAATTTTTTGGAAGTGTAACCCGGACATTAGGTCAAAAGATAAAAGCGTATGTATACAGATATTTTAAAAAACGTAACCAAATGCATCACATTAAACGAAAAAGAACAAACCCTGTTTACCGATCTTCTGGAGCACAGGATAGTTCCCCGAAAAACGATTATGCTTCGCGCTGGTGAAGTATGCCAGTTCGAAGGTTATATCAGGAAAGGCTGTGTCAGGATTTACTATGTAAACGAAAACGGCTTCGAGGTTATTTTATCTTTTGCATTAGAAGACTGGTGGGTCAGCGATATTGCATCATTTCACGAAAATTTACCGTCTAATT